>Ga0351918_1037_pt1 | contig 54199 bp, 56 predicted proteins | sample TotcelHT113001N5_FD_206844 | JGI IMG/M metagenome (GOLD analysis project Ga0351918, IMG submission 206844) | Enriched cells from coal bed in the Powder River Basin, Montana, United States - Total cells T11 rep1 HSBNCT.T11.300.1.N5 ... | reverse complement strand
CGCAGATATGCGCCACCGTGGACATGGGCCAGATAGGCGCGTAGCTTCTGTGTCCAGCGCCCCTCTGAATGGATGACATAACGGCCCAAGCATCACCCTGCGGGCTCGGTTTTTTCCTCTGTGAACACGACCTCCGGACTGGTCAAGCCGCGATAGAGGTAGACCGTGAGGCGCTCGCCGTGTGCTCGCTCGGTCTCCGTGTCAGATGGCAACGGCCAGCGCAATGCTCGGTAGAGGTCGAAGCGGTAAAGATCAAAGGATGCACGGAGAAGATCACCATACGCCTCTGCCGCATCGAGCACCCTTCTCCAGGCGATCCACATCATCGCAACTGCAATGAGGACAACCCACCACGCCCATAGACACCACACGAGGGACAGCAAACCCCAGGCAAACAGACGCACAGCCGCATTGAGCCCCTCTCGCGACTCTGCCAGATCTTCTCGCAGGCAGTCAGGAAGGAGCGGCCACAGGCGGGGGAAGGCGGTGACTGCGTCCAGCCCGTACCGTGCGTGGCTATGTTGCTCGGCAGCGCGCAGACGATTCCCCAGCGCCGTCGGCATGAGCTCCGAATCCTGAGGGGGGTGCAGCTTGATGACCTTGCGATCCAGGCGAACGAATTCCCAGCGCTCTCGATTGCGGGATGTGCCATCAAGCTGTTGCCAGCGCTCCCTATGCTTCTGGAGTCGCGCCCTGACCCGCTCGGTATGGCGCGAACGCAATGCATCTGGCCAATAGCCCTCCATCAGGCGCAGCAGCCAGTTCTGGGCCCCGCGCACCAACTCCGCCGCAGATAGCATGGCGACCAACAGGACCAGCGCCGCTATCCACCTGATCTCCGGACTGGGCAACGACTGCCCCAGCGCTTTGATGGCGCCCGAAGCTGATTCCTGGCGACTGATCCACGCCCCCATACCCACCAGAGCGACAAGCCACGCTGGCTGGTATAGTGAACTCGCCCACCTCGAACCAAGTGCCTCACTGATCTTGCCCCAGAATGCATCCAACATGGCGCTAAGTTCCCCTCTCTGTATCTTCACGAACAAGCGGGCTATTGCAGCGACTGCAGCGTGGAATGGGTTGCCCGGCGACTTGTGGCGTCCAGACCTCATCCCGATGTGTGGGGCAGCAATAGATCACATTGGGCGGAGGCACTGGTCCCTGATCACCTTCTAGAGGAGCGTAAGCCCTATTCCTATCGTACGGCCCGCGTCGCGGCATGCTCTCTTTGAGTTCACCGACCGCATGGTGTTCGAGAAAAAGGTCGAGCACCTGGGTGGCCGTGGTATCGGCGTTCTCGGGAGTCATGTCCGCGAGAAGCCGCGCTGCCCAGGCTGCACCCGCTTCCCCCAACAACTCGAGCCAACGGGGCCGCAAAGCAAGCGCTGCCTCAAGAACCACTGTCGTCAACGAGTCCGTCATGTATCCTCCCGCCGAGGTCCCTAGACCCCCGTGTAACAAAACGCAGCCCAGTAGAAAGGATGGGCAAAGGGTCTGCACTCGTCGTCGTTGTCCATGAGGACAATGCGCCCATACAAGTGACGAGCGACTTGCGCAGGGATAGCATGCCCCACGTGGGCATGAGCGTCAAGCTCGGGGACGGAGCGGCGAAAGTATCCGATCAACTGGGCCTTCGTCGACTGCCGCAACCACTCCTGCGCCTCGGCGAGCGCCTCAGGGGGCTCGTGTCTCTCCACGCGCCAAGCCTCGTAGAAGCGGATCATCAGCAGGGCGGTGCTGAACTCGCCAACTGACCACAGCGAGGCCACGACGCCAGCTGCCCCCACCTGCAACAAGCTGGACGGCAGCGACACAACTTCGTCAGGGAGGTCCAGGTCGTGCAGGCCGGTCTCGCACGCTGATAGCACCGCAAGGCGCGCGCTGCACTGGAGCCGCTGCAGGTCACGCATGTTGATCTCACGGAAGTCGGCGAGCAGCAAGCTGCTTGCCATTGGGTCCGGCCATCCGGCCAGGCCGTGCGTGGAAAAGTGCCAGACCGAGTGGCTTGGCATCGCCGCGAAGACCGCCTCGACGGTCGCCTCGCACCCAGCCAGATGGGACCGCTCTCCAAGGGCGAATGTTTCCATGGCCGCGAGAACCTCGTCCGCGGAGAACAGTAAGTTGTACTGCCCGACGGGGTTTGGATTGTCCACTGCCAGGATCGAGGCAGGCGCACGCTCTGCCGCTCGATCACGCGCCTTGCTCAGCGCCAACGCACTTGGCGCGATCGAGAAGGTGACACCGTTCCCTGCGGCGTGCAGGGGCAGTAACCCCAAGAACCCGGACGGGACGAGGACAGATCGAGTGCACCCTCGTTCGGTCAATTCCTGGCACAGAGGCGTCATGAGACTCTCGCTCAGCCAGGTGAGCATCGTCTGTAGCGCACGAAACCAGGCACGCGCAGAGCTTTCGCTGGGGCGTACGCGCCATTCGTGATAGGCTCCGAGGTAGCCTCCATGAGTGGCGTCAGACCTGGCGAGGGCCTCAGCTAGTTGAGATGTCGTTGGCTCAAGCCAAAGGGCCTGCGGAACCTGATCCGCAAAGACGATCAGCGCCAGGGTGCCCAGGTCCGTCGTGGTGAGATACACCAAGGGATGGCCGCTTTCGGCAATCGACTGGATCTGCTCAAACGTAGGCCTGGCCAGGAACATCTCGAAACCTTCAATTCCACGGATTTCCGTCGCTATCGCATTCAGGCTGTCTCGAGCCTGACGCATGGTATCAGCGAGTGTCTGTCCAGGGGCCAGCAGGATCTGTCTATCTATCTCACCTGCCTCCAGCGCCCGCAGCCGCTGTGCGGCAAGTAGAAAGCGTTGACAGAGTGACGCATCTTTCTGCTCCAGGCGACCCAAGTCGGCGCGATCGCGCTCCAGAGCCTGACCGAGGATCCGCGCCCGTCCGGTCTCCAAGGCCGTCACGGCCGAGACGGGGTCACCGGCCATGGCCATGGCATAGGCCGCGCGCGCATGAAGGCCTCGCACCTCGCGCAGGTAGGTCTCCTTGTCAGCGCGCAAGGACTGAGCGTCGAACAATCCATCCACGGCCTGCAGCGCGTACGCGTGGGCACGGGCAGCCTCCGGCCAGGCCGCCCTCTGGGTGGCCCAGGTGGCCCAATTTTGGGCAGAGTGCAGGGCTTGCGCAGTCGCGATGATAAGCCCCAGCTGGCATCCCTGTTCAAAGGCGGCGATGGCCCGCTCGAGATCGGGAAGCGCGCTGGTACGCCCGTAGCGAATACTCAGGCCAAGGCCGAGGTTGTTGAGCCGCGAGGGTCGCTCCGGAGAGCCCGGGGGAGTCGCCGCTACGGCCTCTTCAAAGACGGCGATGGCCCGCTCGAGATCGGGCAGTTCGCCGCTGCGCCCGAAGCGGTCCCATAACCCGGTGCCCAGGTTGTTGAGCATAGAAGCCTTTTCTGACGAGCTCGGCGGGGTGGCCGCCACGGCCTCTTCAAAGGCAGCGATGGCGCGCTCAATATCGGCCAGCGCGCCGGTACGCCCGTAGCGGTCACGCAGTCCACGGCCCAGGTTGTTGAGAGAACCAGGTCGCTCTGGTGAGCCCGGCGGCGTCGCCTTCAGAGCCTCCTCAAAGGCGGCGATGGCGCGCTCGAGATCGGACAGCTCGCCGCTGCGCTCGTAGCGGTCACGCAGCCCACTTCCCAGGTTGATAAGTGTAGCAGCCTTCTCTGGGGAACTCGGCGGGGTGGCCGCCGCGGCCTCTTCATAGAGGACGATGGCCCGCTCGAGATCGGCCAGTTCGCCGGTGCGCCCGTAGCGGTTACTCATCCCATTGCCCAGGTTGTTGAGCCGCGAGGGTCGCACCGGGGAACCCGGCGGGGAGGCCGCCACGGCTCCTTCATAGGCAGCGATGGCGCGCTCGAGATCGGCCAGTTCCCCGGTGCGACCGTAGCGGGCACGCAACCCGGTGCCCAGGTTGCCGAGAGAGTTGGGTCGCTCTGCAGAGTCCGGTGGGGTGACCGCCACGGCATCTTCAAAGGCGGCGATGGCCCGCTCGAGATCGGGCAGTTCGCCGCTGCGCCCATAGCGGGCAAACAGGCCAAGACCCATCGTGTTGAGATAACCGGGTCGGTCCCGGGAGCAAGACGGGGTGGCCGCCACGGCCTCCTCAAAGGCGGCGATGGCCCGCTCGAGATCGGGCAGCTCGCCGATGCGCCCGTAGCGCGCCCTCAGCCCATCGCCCAGGTTTTCGAGATGGCGAGGCCGATCTGGGGAGCCCGGCGGAGTAGCCGCCACGGCATCGACATTGGCGGCGATAGCCCGCTCGAGATCGGGCAGTTCGCCGCTGCGCCCATAGCGGGCAAGCAGCCCATTGCCCAGGTTGCCGAGTATAGAAGCCTTCTCTGGGGAACCCGGCGGGGCGGCCGTTACGGCCTCCTCCCATTTGCTCAACGCTACTTCCAGGTTGCGGACGTTACGTGTGTACCAGTAGCGGCTCAGAAAGGACACCGCGCCGTCATTCAGGGACGCGAGACGAAATGCAAGTGCGGCGGACTCGAAGGCGGGATGCGCCCAGATGCGCCCCCAGGCCGCGCAGGCCGCGTCCAGCGCCACGATATCGCTGGTGTGACTGAATTGTGCTTCGGCCTCCGAAGCCTGGCGCAGGTCCTGCGCCAGCTCAGGCGGCACGGCAGCCTGTTTGGCGTCATGGATGGCCGAACGCTTCTCTGCATAAGCGGCCTCGACGCCGACCTCCCGGCAGCGACGCAGGAAAACGCGGTGCTCCTCGATCGTCTGTCGCGCTCCCTCGCCGCTCTGCGCCAGGGCGATTTCGACCAGCAGCGAATCAGCCTCCTCGCCGAGCAACTCCGGGTGTTCCTGCACCACCAGATACGACGCACTCCACGTGTCGGCTTCGCCGAAGAGCCGCAACGCATCCAGCAGCGGTGGTGTTCTGCTCGTCGCCTGCGGCAGTTCGTCCACATCGATCATCTCGGCCAGCGCGTCCCGGGGCACGCCCATCGCCTGGCCCAAATACTCTGGCCGCGGATCAGGGTACGTCTCCGCCAGTCGCTCCATAAAGCCCTGGACAAGCTCGCGGTCCCGCTCGGTGGTAGTGATGCTCGTTACGGTGAACAGCAGCCGCTGGCGCGCCGAGTCGTGCACCAGCAGGGGGGGCGTCAAGGTGAGTGTCGCGCCCACAATGAGGACAAGGGATATGTTGAAGCGTGCCCTGGCGGATGCGCTCGGCTAGGTCCGGGCGCTCAACAAGATCGACGACGAGCCAGGTTTCGGCAGAGAAGGGTCTACCGCAGGCTGGACATGGGGCTTCCGCCTTTTCCGAGTATGATCGCGGCACGGAGTACCTCCGGATTGTGGGGGAGCTGACGGCTGCCCAGTTGCGCCTCGTCGTGCGAGTCTGATACATGTGTGCAGGTTGACCAACACCATGCTGGAGCAATCTCGACAGGACGTCAAGTGAATCGTGAATGCGCAAAGAGGTTATCGACTGCGCGCTATTCCCATGGACGCTACTCCACCGAAATAGCGCGGCTGGGGGTGGGCGTGGAGCGGAGCGGTCAGGAGTGGAGCAACCGCAGAGGCGCCGGAGATTGGTGCGGCGGCAATGTCCGGCGCAAGCAGCGGCATGGAGTCGGTGCTGTTGGCTGGTTGCCAAATAGACGCGCTAACGACGGTCTCAGGGGCAACCCGTTCGAGCGTTGTGAACCAGAAAAGGCCACGATCGCGAAGTGCACAGACCTGCGACGTCGTGCGCAGCAGGTTGGCGAGGCGCTTCTCTCCAGTCGTTACGGTGAGGATGCGCAAGCTGCGGCTGCCGTACCGGCGGAGATAAGCGCCACTCTGGATATAGGCCAGATAGGCGCGTGTCTTCTGCGCCCAACGTCCCTGGGTCTCGGTGGCGCGATCCGCTTCTAGAAAGAAGCAGGCACGGTGGCCAGCCATGCTCAGGCGAAAGTAAGCATCGGCGACGATAGCGATGCGGCGACGTTGGCGCGCCTGGGTCTCGACCCAGACGCGATCCGGCGCGACCTTGAGCTCCTCCTCGCGTAGCCAGGTCTCGACCTGGTAGCCCTGCTGCGACGCGGCCGCCTCAACGGCCAGGCGCACGTCGTTGACCATCAGCGTATGCTCCAGGAAGGGGCTGGTGACGTGGTTGTGCGTGCGACGCCAACCAAGCTCGGCCACGTCCACGCCCAACTGCGCGGCGACCAGACCAGCGCCACGCCCGCCCAGCAGATAGAGCGCCTGGCCGCTGCCCTGGCCGTACTCGACCGGCAGGCGACGGCGCGCCAGGAAGCCATGTTGGTGCAATAGCTTGAGTCGTTGGTTGGCGGTGTTCTTGCTGGGGAAGAAGAGCTGTTGGGCCTGGTCACGGCGCAAGACGCGGTAGCGGTAGATAGCGTCCACCAGAGCGATATCGCGGGGCGTGAGCCGCATGGAGGATTGAGAGGCAGGGCCAAACATGCCTCCAGTCTAGCATGCCTAGCGCGCTGTCTGCAACGGAGAATCGATTCATATGGCTTCTGCGCCAAGCACGCACCGCGGGCATGGCGACCTCCGGTCTTCGGGGCGCCGGAAGGGGGTCAAGGGGGAATTCCGGCGCTCCGCCGTCGGGCGAGGGCATAAATGGGCAACCAACACAACGATGGCAACAGCCATGCCTCTCTGCTACTGCAACGTACACCAGCGCCCGAGGCCGACCCCGCCCCTTTAGGGCGGCGCCGGTTGCGCAGCAACCGTGGCTGCGAAGCAGCCATTGCGCCGCCCGGTCGAGACCCAGCGCGCCGTGCCACAACAACCTTCACTCCCACAATCTAGCTGTTGAAGATTCATCGTGGTGCGCTGGGGCCGAAAAGGGGCGGGGTCGGGCTCGCAAGAGCCCGACGGCGGAGCGGCCCAGCGCACACCCGCCTTCGGCCATCCGCAGGATGGCATCGGCGCAGCGTGAGCGCAGCCGATCAGGCGGGTGGGGGCGCAGGACGCCCCGTTCCCCCTTGCTGGGCGCAAGGATTCGATGTCCGCTGCGCCCAGAGCGTCCCCTGGTCGCGGCCCCTGGCCACTAGCGACCAGAGGGACGACCAGACGCAGTCTGGTGGCTGTTCTTGAGAAGAGGCTCACTCTGCGATGCTTTTTGCCACGAGGGTCACATTGTGGTGCAAAAGCGCGGCTATGGCTCGCTGTATCGGCCTTTCATAGTGTTCAGTAATGCGCTGCTGCAAGAAGGCGTTGGGCGCTAGAATCGTTGCCTGGTTGCCCGCCAGGTCGATCAATATCGTGCGGGTCAGCCAAGTCTGATAGGCGGTGGGCGAGACTTGCTCGCGCACCAGGCCGAGGGCCTGTTCCCAGAGGTCGGTGAGCCCCTGCTCGACGCCCTGAGCTTCCGCTGCCTGGGCGCGCCAGTCACGGGCGTGGCGTTCCACCTCCCAGGCATCAGCAGCCCTGACCGCCTGGGGCGGCGGATCGCTCGCGGCGGATGCGGGCGTAGTTTGGCCCGCCGCCTTGATGAAGCGCATGCGGGTGTAGCCCTGCACTTTGACCATCTCGCCGGAGGCCAGAAAGCCGATACCCCTCAGTTCGTCAATCCCTGGCTGGAGCTTTTCCTTGACCTTGGCCGGATAGCGATAGTAGGCCATGCCCAGTTGCTGCGAGAGCTGAAAGATGTCGATCTCCAGCTGTCGCCTCTTGTGTAGCTTTTTGTCCAAGAAACGGTACAGCCGTCGCGCGACGGGCGTCTGCAAGTGGAAGAAGGTGTGCAAGTCGAGTTGCTTGAGATAGCCGTTCTGCAGGCTGCGCCAGACCTCTTCGCCCCAGACGATATACCCGGGGCAGCCTTCGGCCTCGACCACTTGCTCGTCGCCCTCCTGATAGGCCAGCCAGTAGCGCTCGATGAGGTGAAAACCGTTGACACGCTGCACCAGGCCTTGGCGGTCGGCGTCCCAGAAGGCCCCCTCGGCCACGATGCTGGCGCGCAATAGCCGCTCCAGCGAGCGCTCCACGCTGCGATAGTGCTTGCTGTCGGTGCTCTCGCCCATCAGCTTGAGCACGCGGTAGACGCTGACGGGCACTTTACGGCTGGTGTAGCCGCTGGCCTGGGTAAGGGCCATCAGGGCCACATAGACGCGCTCGTCGAACTCGGTGGGCAAGCCCGAGACGCTGCCGCCCTGCACCACCCAGCTCTGGCGGTGGCGTTGGCCATCCTCGCCGCCGATCCAGCGCACGCATTTGATGCTTCCCAGACTGGGCTGTCGCGAGAGGGTGGCGAAGGGGAACTCGACGAGGTTCATCTCATCACGGCCCTGTGGTGTGCGGCGCGTCGGGGCTGGTGGCGGACTGGATTGGACTGATCCCATAATGTTATTCTATCATTTTTTAAACTCAATATCTGTATTATCTGTTTTTATAATGTATCCTACCCCCGCTATCCCGATACTTCCTTCCCCGTCGTCTCGATAGCGGCTTCCTTACCGTCTCCATGGCTACACACGACTGTCCCCGCTGTCTCGATACCTGAGTGCCTCGCGCGGCACTGGAATGGCGGCAATACGCTGGCGCACATTCGCATCGCGGCGCGCTGGTGCGCAGGCAGGGCCATGCGGCTATGCTTCGATCTTTTCATAGTAGCGCACTGCGGGCTCCGCTTCCAGTGCAGTTTGCTCGCGCCTGGTGATCTCCTCTTCCAGCTCGGACTTCAGTCGGCCACTCTGTTTGGCAAGCGAGCATGTCAGCGACTCCAGCGCGGAATCCGGCAATGCGCGCTCCGGCACGGTGGGCGTGCGGACAACGCGAACCTGTTCGCGCTCGGGCACCTGGATCAGGCAGTGTCGTCGCGGCAGGCGCTGCGCCCGCTGGGTGTACTTTTCCCACTGCTCGCCCAACGAAAAGAAGGTGGGATGCACCCGCTCGCGCTGGCGGTCGTCGTCCACCTGATGCTTGACCTCGGCCAGGTCGGGGAGGAACAGCTCCTCCACCAGGGCATCGGCGGTCTCGCGTCCGATGCCAAAGACAGCCTTGACCTGGGCGTTCTCCAGCGCGCCTTTGAGCAGCTGGCTGCCGATCTGGCTCAGCGTCTGGTGAGCCAGGCCAAGGTGCAGCCGGAACTTGCGGCACTCGGCCAGGATGCGCGCCAGGGTCTGCGCCGAGCCCGCGTTGGCGCAATAGTCCTGAAACTCGTCGATCAGAAAGGTAAAGGGACGGCGTCTGGCCAGGGGTGTATCCTTGCGGGTGAAGGCCGCCTGCTCCAGGCCGGTGACGATCAGGCTGCCCAGCAGCCGCCTGGTCTCGGCGTCCACGCGGCCCAAGTCGCAGAGCAGCACTTGGCCGCGATCCATGATTTGGCGCAAGTCGAGTCCGTTGGCCTGGCTGCCGATGATGGTCTTGAGCCGGGGGTTGATGGTAAAGGCGCCCACCTTGTTGAGCACCGATTCGATCATCGTGGCGCGCTCGCGCCCCCAACGGTCAAAGCGCTCCTGAAAGAAGCGCAAGACTTCGGGGTTATGGGTGCGACTCAAGAGCGCCTCCCGAAAGTCAGGCTCGGTCAGCAGCCTGGGCAGCTCGATCAGCGTCAGGCGCTGCTCGATGAGTAGCAACAGGGAGGCCAGCACGATGTTGGAGAAACGGGGCGCTTCGCGCAGCGACTCGGGCCAGGCGCGGCGCATGGCCTCCAGCACGTTCTGGGCGATGACGTAGGGCTCGCCGGGCGTGCGCAGGACGTTGAAGGGGATCAGATAGTCGTCGCGCCCCGGCTGGAAGTAGACGATGCGCTGGCGCAAGGCGGGATTGGCGACCAGCAGCGGCTGCAACTGCGCCAGCAGGTCATCGCAGAGGTCAGAGTGGGGATCGAGCAGGCCACAGCCCTGGCCTTGGGTGATGAGTTGGTGTAGGAGGGATTGCAGGAACTTGCTTTTGCCGACCTTGGTGCGCCCGACGACATAGAGGTGGGTGTCGAACGAGGCCAGCGGCAGCCTGCATTTGCGCAGGTGAAACGGGCCGTGGGTGCCGAGGAGCAGCTGTGGGCGGCGAGTGCCGAACATCGGGTGGGGGCGATAGGGCGGGGATCGCCGTTGTGGGTGGTGTTACTTGGCGACCTTGACCGGAATGCTCTGGGTCTCGGCCAGACAGGCCAGGGCCAATCCCACGACATCGCCGTAGGTCAGGCCGCGGCCCTGAGTGCGTCGCAGGTGCAGGCGCAGCAATTCCAGCCGCTCGGCATCTTCTAGTGTCAAGGTCAGCGTGGTGCGCACTGTGGGGCTGGGTTGCCCCTGCTCGGGAGCGGAGTGCGGCTCATGCGTCTGGGTGGAAAAGAAGGCATCCAGACCGCGACCGCGAGTGTTCTCTTTAGGCATGGGCGATCACCTCCTTCACAAAGGCCTGGTAGGCCAGCGCGCCTTTAGAACGCGGCGCATAGTCATAGAGCGAGCCCTGACGGCCGTAGACCTCCTCCACCTGCACGTTCTTGGGGATGAGTGTGTCGAACACCTGCTCGGGAAAGTGGTCGCGCAAGGTCTTGAGCACCTCGCGTGCGACCTTAGTGCGGTCGTAGAGGGTGGGTAGAATGCCCAGAATGCGCAGCTCGGGGCGGCTGAGCCCCTCGCGCACACGGGCGATGGTATCCTGCAACTGGGCCAGACCCTTGAGGGCGAACAAGCTGACCGAGACAGGGATGATGACCGCGTCGGCGGCTGCCAGGGCGTTGATGGTCAGCAGGCCCAGCGAGGGCGGCGTGTCGATGATGATATAGTCGTAGGGTGTGGGGAGCTTGCCCAGCACGGCGCGGAGGCGAGTTTGGCCGCCGATGGCGCTGAGCAGGTCGACCTCAGCTCCGGCCAGATCGATGTCGGCGGGCAGCAGGTCGAGACCCTTCTGCTGAGAGGCTACGAGCACCAGGGCGGCGGCCTCGCTGCCGGTCAGCAGGTCGTAGACCGTGACCTTGGGCTCTGCCTGGCCGATGAGGGCGTACGTGGCGTTGGCCTGGGGATCGAGATCGATCAGGAGGACGCGCTGGCCCTGGCGGGTGAGACCGATGGCTAGGTTGATGGCGGTGGTCGTCTTGCCGACGCCGCCTTTCTGGTTTGAGATGGCGTAGATGTGCATAGATGAGCCCATGTCGGGATGCGGGAGCATCCTGACATGTTAATGCCATTCTAGAATGCCACGACGCATTGGGTCAATAGGCAATCCATATGGCGAAGGCCCACCTGAATCCCGTCAAGGGACATACATCACAGCGGCTTGCCCTTTCAGCAGACGCAGCTACAGGATTTCAAGCCGAAAGCGGATCTACTCACCTCAGAGGCCGCGCGCTAGCTCCTGTATCTGGCCCACACGGCTATCACTAAGAAGTGGCATGCGCACATGAGCGACTGGGCCAAGATCCGGAATCAGCTTGTCGTACTGTTGCCGCGGGCGCTTCCTCGCATGGCACGAACCATTCACACACAAGATCTAAAACTCTCAGGCAGATCGCCTACTCACGAGGGTCTTGGGCACATTAGCGAAAGCGAGATCGCGTTGTAGGCTTGTACACTGTGTTCGTGAGCGGCAGACCTGGCATGTTTGTGGGTGAAGGCTCGACCTTCCTTGGCAACGATAGGTCACTGTTTTGAATCGTGCTTCCATCGATCCAGTCGCTGATCAAGCAGTAACTACGTAGTAGTTTGCACAGCACAGGATAAGTGCCTCCCAGCTCGAGCCCTCGATTCCTGGCCATGACGACAACCTTCCCAAGAACTTCCTCAAGTTGGGGATCTGGGCGGTAGGCTTCGACATCGTTCTTGTCAGCGACCGCACTTGAGGACTGCGTTCTTCCGTGATGGTTGCTCACCGAGTTCGCGTTGCGCCGACCGCGACGTTTGGAGGCCGCTTCGGTGACCTTTACATAGCGCTTCGTGTCTGCGAGATCGGACAGCGCTGCCCCTAGGAAGTTTGGATCTCGCACGTCCGAATATAGCAACGCGATGCATAAGTAGCAGAGTAGTGCGTATTGGCTATTCGGACCTTCCATTCTCTGCAAGAGGATTTCGCAGAGATCCTCCGCAGACATCGATGTTGCTAGTCCCTTGAGAACTGCAATCGTCAGAAAGAGGGGGTACCAGGGCACTCTGGTAGTCCGCAATTGACTCAGTAGGTAGTCACCGTAGGCAGGGTTTGTGATCCACAGCCTGGCAAACCGCCATGTTAGGGTGCCTCGATAGTCGGCTAGACCCCTTTGAAGCTGCCGGAGCGTTTGAGCTGTTGACATGCCAACCATGAAATCAGCAACTTCCTCGCTGAGCATGGCGTCGATCTGCTCAAGGCCAATCTTCTCCGACGCCAACGTGTCAAGGAGTTCCTCGGCAACTAGGAACTCCTGAAATGACCGATGAGGGAAATACAGCGAGTCTCCCAGCTTCTTTTCTAGGAAGCACGCCGAAACCAAGTCCCTGCGGACAGCCTCAATATCATCGGATGGAGCAGCAAATTGAGCCACGATGCTGAGGGGAATATCGCTTGCGGTCAGACTCATCTCCCTCTTGGACTGCCACAGAAACATCGCCACTTGCCTCGCAAAAGCGCGGCGAGTCTCTGTTGTGAATTGCCTCCGAGCAACCTTCTCCTGGTCACGTTCAATAATCATATCGATGAATACGTCGTATAACAGCGTAACCGTCAAGTCATCGAGATCTCCGGTCCACTGAGGCAGAATCTCAGCGAGCATCTTGAGCTGGACGGGCCTTCTAGAGATATCCGCAAAGCGCCTCTCGGAGAGGCGCCAAGCCAAGCTCAGCCGCGCGTGATCCAGATTCTGTTTGGCTTTGGTATCATGAGCCATCGACCGCTTATAGTCCAGGTATTTCTGTATGAACTGCTCAACCTGGAGTCGGTCAAAAGGTGCTATATGCACTTCGCGATAGTCTGGCCAACCAGGTTCCCTGAGTTCCATCCCTTGCACAGACCGAATACCGTGGAGAGCGTGCCGGTGCTCTGCATCGTTCAAAAAGGCTGTCGGGCGCCCAAACAGGAGTACTCGACTACCCTGCGACACCAGCCTATTCAGTTGCCGAAAGTTATACCGGAATTCGTCCCATGTCAGCGTGTGCTTCATCTCATCAAAGCCGTCAAGCAAGATAACGAACCGGCCAGCCTGGTTCAGAGACATGAAAGCGTCGAAGCTATAATTGCGAACTACGTTTGTCGCAGTGAAGTGTTTGCCTAGTAGACCCTCTAGCGACTGCTCCGATGAAATATCTCCGAGTCGAATCAAGATGGGTATTCTTTCTGCAGAGTCCTCAAGTGCGCGTAGTGACAGAACGAATGCCATTCGTCTGGCGAAGGTTGTCTTGCCTACCCCATAGCCACCCAGGATCGCAACAGGCCGCTCCGAGTCGCCGCAGACCCACTCCAGTATTTGACTCTCAAGGTCCTCGCCATCCACCGCCCGCAAACTCATATAGTACTGGGATAAGCCGTCCTCGTCGTACTGGTGCTGTTGCGCTGCCAGGTAGGGCCTAAAGTCCATGACGAGGTTCTGAAGATCTGCGTAGGAGAGGTGAGATAGCTCGCGCGTTTCTGTAAGCATTGTCTCCGCGCTTGGGGCTAGTCCATTGAGAGTCACTAGCAGCACGAGATCTACCAAGTTGGCATCGAGGAGAGGACGATAGTTGACATATATGTTCGTAAGGCCTACCTGGGTTATTGGGGCTTCGTAGGCCTTGCACTCGACGGCGATTCGTCTCACAGTGCCCAAATGCTTTTCCTCAGCATATAGATCCACCTTCTTGTGGCCAGTTATTCTCTCGGGCCACACCTCAAGACCAGACAACTTGAGTAGCTCAGCCACGGATGCCTCGAAGCGCACGCCTTTACTAGCTTCGTTCATGGGCTCCTCTGCCTAGGAAAGATCACGGCTTGTCCTTACGACTGCGGCCATACTCGATCGGATTAAGTCGATTCTGGACCATACTCGACTTCCTGATGCGAATCTCGCGATCAGCATATGCGGTGGTTCAGCGAAAAATCGAGAATCGCGCTCTCTCACAAACCAACAGCCAATTCATTTCGAAGCCCTACCGGGACAGCTTCCGCAGCTTCACACGAAGCTTGAGTGCCAATCCAGAGATGTGGAACGCGAGCCACAATGCGGTTACCGCGACTACGCAGTATAGTGTCCTCACGGCATCGAAGACCCGCAGTGCCGAAACCCTGTAGGTGAGGAGGGTACCGAGCGCGTGCCAGAGAACGCGCACGAGATCAGGAAGCAGCAGGATACCCAAAGCGGCGGAGGCGATTGCGAGAGGGCACGCCCGCGTCCGGAGTGCCGCAGATACCGCCTCAATGGCCGGTTCTCGATCCTCCTTGTGCTCGGGCACGTCTATTTTGATCGCCTGCTTCACCTCATCGTACCAAGCGCTGTACAGTAGTCCTACAAAAGCAAGCAACAGACTTGCGGCGCTTAGCAGGTCACTCACCGGCCGCACGTCCCGACCCAACGCCAAGGAGCTCGCACAGTCTGGAATAGGATGAGCGCTTGATCTCATAGGTGGAAACGCTTCCTTTTCGTCTCGTGACAGATGGCAAGCTAGGATCAATCGCGGAGAGTGTGCGGTTGAGTTCGTCCACAAGATTTGCGCTGTGAATTGCGAGAACAACAGGACGACCCGCTTCTGACACGTCAGCACTCTCCAGGACATCCCGCAATGTATCGGTGATCGCACCGTCCAGGCTGTATTGGTACTTGGACATCACGGCTCGTACCAGTGATCGACTACGGGATGACGTTGTTTGGAAGAGCCTGCAGACCTCAACTTCGCCTGGGATCCGGGACCCAAACGCATGCTGTATTAGCAAGAATAGCCGATACTCCTGAATGTCAGCGCCTCGCGTAAACGCCCGCTCACCCAAGAACATGGTCACGTATTCCTCAAGAGCCGCCGAGGCATGCTGTGACAAGGCTTCCCCGAGGCTATCTTCTGTACATCCCAGAATACGCGCAAGAGCCCGGCGGTCCCCCTCAGCCAATCTTACGCGGGCGGTTGTTTCTATAAGACCACTGTCTTTCTCTGTCATGTCAAGGCCTCACACATTGAACTGAGGTGAATATGTGGACCATTATAGGACAGCACGAAAACGCCGTCTAGTGGAGGTAGGCTGGACGACACCGCAGCCATCGTGCGCCTGTACGCGATGGCCCCGACTCGTGTCGCGCCCTAGTTTGACTCAGTGGTCTGGGCTCCGCTGCCAAGACCCTCGACTTCGGTCGAGTGTCGAATAGTTTCTCTCCTCAGTAAGGTCATTGCCGGAACCGATCCGAAAGTGGTACGCAAGGTCTGCAGCACCTTGGCGATCGATCAAGAGACTCATCTCACATCTTCCACTTTCCACTCAATCTCACTCTGCTCCCAGCCATCGGGTGGAGCCGTAGTCACCTCGATCTGGCCGTCGCGCAGCGCGATCTCATAGCCGCCCAATCGGATGGCTTCCTGTCCAGCGCGTAGCAGGTAGCTCTGCAGCCAGCTTTCGGCCCTGGCTAGGCGTTCTGCCATCTTGGGCTGGAGGTCACGGTTGCGATTGTAGCTCCGCGCAGCGCGCAGAGCCTGCTCATGTTCCGTCATAAAGCGCAGCGTCACGGTCCTCGCCATGTGGGCGCAGCCGTGCGCGCTAGTGTGACTTTAGAGTGTTGTCACAGGTGGCTGGCCCCGATCGTGGTAGGTGAGTTGCTTGAACGCTTTGACGTCAAAGACAAAGCTTGACGGCGTGCGCTCGGCCCAGAGCGCACAGTTGCGCGTCGGCATCAAGCGATAGTAGCTGGCATTGACCTCGACAAGCGGAAAACGCTCGGCATAGTAGCTGATCTGCTGGTTGGCGGGCAGACCAGGTGGGTAGAAGGGCGCGTGATCGGCCCAATTGCATGTGCCGATATAGATGCGGCTCATGGCTCACCTCTTTTATTCCGCGAGTGGTGCTGTGCGCGGATATGTCCCGTGTCGTGCAGGCTCATATGGCCATTGTACCGCTGCTGTGCTCGTTTTTCATCCCGTTTGACTGTAGAACATCAGTTCTATATCCTCTCTCTCGGGGCGATGCTATGGCCGAACGAGAGCGCAAACAACGTCTGGAATCGACCGTCGCCATCATCCAGGCGCGTTGGGGGCCACGAGCTATCAGTACGGCGCGCGACCTACCGCCCAGGACCGTGTTGCCCAGCGGCATCGCTACGCTGGATGCGCTGCTGCCAGGCGGGGGCTTTCCACGAGGACAGCTCAGCGAGATCGCGGGTTGCGGCACAGCGGGTCACCTGCCCATCGCTGCGCGGGCGCTGGCCGAGGCACAGCGCGGTCGGCGACAGCGGGAGAGACAGCAAGTGCTCGTGGTGGACGCCGAAAGCAATCTCGATCTGGCCGCACTCTCACGTTGCGGCGTGCGGCTCGACACGCTGGCCATCTTGCGGTCACGGGGCTTTGCGGATGCCCTGCAGATGACTACCGACCTGCTGCGGGCGGGATTCACGGGAGCGCTGCTCTTTGACCGCCTGCGCGACCTGTATGCCCTGGCTGATAGCCAGACGTTACAGAGCCTGGAGCAGGCGCTACGGGATTGGGGGCCGCTGCTGGCGCGCTCCGCAGCCACGCTGCTCTGGTTGACCGAACTCTCCACGCCGGGGCTGTACCCCGACGGCCTGCCGCTGGCCTATGCCGCCAGCGTGCGACTGGTGTGCGAACGCGAGCGCTGGCTGACGGAAGGCCAACGGGTGACAGGCTATGTTTCACAGATCACGCTGCTCAAGAGCCGCGGCGGGGCGCAGGCGCAAAGCCTGTTGCTGCGCTTTCGCACGATTTAGGAGACGCGCCATGCTCCACAAGAAATCGCTGCCTCATGCCGCACCGCGCCGTATCGCCTGTTTACTAGGGAGCGAGACCGTGACGGCCGGGAGCGTAGAGCGCCTGTGGGAGGCGTTGGGCGCGCACACGCCTGCCGTGGAGCGAGACGAATCCCTCCCCGTTGCCTTTTACCTCGACGCCGCGGGCGTTGTACCACGCTACGGCAATGAGGCAGGCTGGTGCCACGCTGTGCTGGCCGAGGCGCGCACACTGGGTATCGCCAAAGCGCGCCTGGGCCTGGCGGGGTGCAAGTATGCCGCCTGGGTAGCGGCGCAGACGATTCTCACCGGACAGGCATGGCAGGTTGTCGCAGAGTCCGATGCCCGCTTTCTGGCACAACTCCCGGTGGAATGGCTACCTCTCACGAAGGAAACGCTACGCCGCCTGCGCGTGCTGGGTCTGCACACGCTGGGCAAACTCGCCGCGCTGCCCGGCGCTGCGGTGGCCGAGCAGTTTGGGCCAGAGAGCCTGGCCGCCTGGCGCTGGGCGCGTGGTCAGGACGAGCGCCCCTTGATCGGACGGCGCTGCCAGATGGTAACGGCCAGTCACCTGCTCGATGCGCCCGAGGCGCGCGGTGAGGAACTCCTGGCGACGGCTGTATATCTGGCAGAGCGTGCACTATGCGACTTGCCGGTGGATCGCCACGCCTGGGCCATCCGGCAGGTGGGGATCGTGGCGCTGACGGATGACGGCGAGAGGCTGGCAGCAGAGACCTGGCTGGGTGACACGCCCGGACAGGAGACGATGTGCGCCGTATTGGCACGGCTGATCGCGCAATTCCACGGCGAAGGCGAAGGTATCGTGGAGTTGACGGTCTATCTGTGGGGGCTGGAGCCAGCGCCCAGACGGCAACTTAGCCTGCTAGAGGCACAAGAGACCGATCTCCGCTGGCGCCAGGTGGTCGAGGTGATGGGTCGCCGTTACCCCGACGGGCTGCTGCGCTCCGTATTGGCCCACCCTGAAGCGCCGATTCTCACCGAGCGCTATGCGTTGCAGCGGTGGCAGGCTTGATGCCCCTCTGGACAGAGCGCCAGCCATTGGACGTGGGCGAGAGCGCCGACGGCCAACCTCTCGATTTCTACTGGGAACGCCACTATCACACGGTGGAACATATCAGCCGCCACTGGCGGGTGCACTTGGACTGGTGGGAGCCCGCCGAACTGTGGCGGGATTATTGGGAAGTAGCGACCGACACCGGCCTGCTCTGCGTGATCTACCACGATCTGGTCGTGGAGGGCTGGGCGTTGGAGCGCATCTATCCATGAACAGCGAGTATATCGAGCTGCACACCCATTCCTGCTTTTCGCTACTGGATGGCGCCGCCACGCCCGAGGCGTTGCTGGATCGCGCCGCTGAGTTGGGCATGGGCGCGCTGGGTCTTACCGATCATCACGGCCTGTATGCAGCGATCCGCTTCAGCATCGCTGCTCAGGAGCGCGGCCTCCACCCCATCATCGGGGCCGAGGTGACACTTGAAGACGAGCGCCACCTGGTGCTGCTGGCCGAAACCCAGCAGGGCTATCGCAACCTCTGCTGGCTCCTGAGTCGGGCGCAACTCGAGCATGAAAAAGGCGCGGCACGATTGGCCTGGGCGCATCTGCCCGATCACACCCAGGGGCTGATCGCCCTCACGGGCTGCCGTCAGGGCGTGCTGGCTGCGCCCCTGCTGGCCGGTGATCGCGACGGAGCCCGTCGTCAACTGGCCGAATTGCGCGCACTCTTTGGGGCAGAGCACCTCTATGTCGAGTTACAGCATCACCTGCGCCCCGATGATGACGCCCTGGTCGCTGGCTTGGCTACCCTGGCTCGCGAGGCCAGCTTGCCGCTAGTGGCCACCAACAACGTGCATTATGCCCGGCGCGAAGACTATCGCCTGCAACAGATGCTGACGGCCATCCACCACAACGAGGCTCTGTGCGACTGTCGTAACCGGCTCTACCCCAACTCAGAGCTCTATCTAAAAACAGGCGCAGAGCTGGAAGCGTTACTGGGCGCGTATCCCGAGGCGCTGGCGCATACCGTTGAGATCGCCGCGCGCTGTGAGGTGAGCCTGGATATGCGCGCGCTGGCCATCCCCCCCACGCAGGGAAACGAGGATGCGAGCGAGCGCTTGCGCTCGCTTTGCGAGGCCGCCGTGCCGCGCTGGTATCCTGGCCCCGCAGCAGCAGCGCGGGCTCAACTGCGACACGAGTTACAGGTGATCGGGCAGACGCAACTTGCTGGCTATTTCCTGATGGTGTGGGAGATCGTCGCCTGGGCGCGGGCGCGGGGCATTCAGGTGCGCGGTAGAGGTTCGGCCGCCAACTCTATTGTCGCTTATCTGTTGGGCATCACCAATGTCGATCCGTTGGCGCACAACTTGCTCTTTGAGCGCTTCTTGAGCACCGAGACGCGCACCATGCCGGATATCGACCTGGATTTCTGCTCGCGGCGGCGCGAGGAGGTGATCCAGTACGCCTACGAGCGCTATGGCGAGCGGCATGTGGGCATGGTCTGCAATTATGTGACATACAGGGCGCGGTCGGCGCTGCGCGACGTGGGCAAGGCGCTGGCCCTGCCCCAGGAGCTGGTCGACCGCCTGGCCAAAAGCCAGGGGCATTGGGGCCTGCCCGCTGAGGAACTGGAGTCTTTCGGTATCTCACCCCAGACCTGGGAGCAGTACCTGGTGCTATGTAAGGCGATCCAGGGCTATCCTCGGCATCTGAGCATTCACGTAGGCGGGCTGTGCATCACCGCGGCGCCGCTGGATGAGATCGTGCCGCTGGAGCGGGCGACGATGCCGGGGCGGGTGGTGATCCAGTGGGACAAGGACAACGTCGAGGACGCCGGACTCATCAAGCTCGACCTGCTCAGCCTGCGCACCCTCTCGGCGATAGATGAATGTTTGGATTTGATCCAGACCCACTATGGCAAGACGGTCGACCTGGACGCCCTGCCGCTGGATGACCCCGCAGTGTATGACGTGCTGCAACGGGCCGACACGGTCGGCGCGTTTCAGGTGGAGAGCCGCGCGCAGCAGCAGGCGCTGGTGCAGATGAAACCGCGCGTGTTCGCCGACCTGGTGGTAGAGGTGGCGCTGATCCGCCCTGGGCCACTGCAAGGTGGCATGGTGCATCCGTTCTTTCGGCGACGGCAGGGGCTGGAGCCGGTGACGCACCTGCATCCGCTGTTAGCGCCAATCCTCGCAGAGACGCTGGGCATCATCGTCTTTCAGGAACAGGTCATTCGGGTGGCGATGGTCATGGGTCAGTTTTCGGCGGGCGAGGCAGACCTGTTGCGCCGAGCCATGTCGCGCCACCGTGCCGAGGAGGAAATGGCGCGCTTTCGAGAGCGCTTTGTGACCGGAGCGATGGCTCAGGGCGTGACCGAGGCCGCCGCCGATGATGTCTTCACCAAGCTAGCGGGTTTCGCCAGTTATGGCTTTTGCAAATCACACGCCGCCGCCTTCGCCAGAACTGCCTACGACACCCTCTGGCTGCGAGCGCATTATCCCGCCGCCTACTATTGCGGCGTGCTGAACAACGAGCCGATGGGGTTCTATGCGCCCAGAGTGATCGTCAGCGACGCGCGGCGGCATGGTGTGGCGGTGCAGCCGGTGCACGTTAACCGCAGTGAGGCAACGTGCACCCTGGAGGCCGAGAACGCCGGCGGGATGGCAATCCGCCTGGGCTTCCAATACGTCGACGGCCTGGGCGAGACGGGCGCCGAGCGGCTGGTGGCAGCGCGCCCGACGACGGGGTATGTTGGCCTGGACGATCTCTGTCGGCGCACGCGCTTACCGCGGCGGCTGGTGGAACAGCTCATCCTGGCGGGCGGGCTGGATGACTTGCCAGCAGCGTCGCTGCGGCGTGACAGGCGGGGCCTGATCTGGGAACTGGGGCGGCTGCGCTATCAGGAAGAGGCGCTGCCCTTGCCTCTGGCCCCCGACGGCGTGGAGTTGGAGCCAATGACCTATGCCGAGGAGCTGCTGGCCGAGTATGGCAGCACCGGTGTCGCAGCGCAGGGCCATCTGATGGAGCTGTATCGAGACCGGCTGACGCAAGCTCGGATCGGAACGAGCCAGACCCTGGCAAGAGCTCAGAATGGCGAGCGGGTGCGCGTGGCGGGATTCGTGGCGGTGCGCCAGCAGCCCCCCACAGCCAAAGGCTTTGCCTTCTTCACCCTGGAGGATGAGTGGGGCTTGATGAACATCATCGTGCGGCCACAGGTATTTGCGGCGCAGCGTGCCGAGTGGGTGGGGGCGTCGGTGTTAGCGGTGGAGGGTATTGTGCAGCGAGCGCACGGGCAGATAAATGTGTTAGCTGAGCGAGGGCAGGCGGTGAAGTAGATAGCCGTTGGCTAACAACTCTCCTCTTCCCACTCGATCTCGTCCTGCTCCCAGCCATCGGGTGGAGCCGCAGTCACTTCGATCTGGCCGTCGCGCAGCGCGATCTCATAGCTACCCAGTCGGATGGCCTCCTGTCCAGCGCGTAGCAGATAGCTCTGCAGCCAGCTTTCGGCCCTGGCCAGGCGTTCTGCCACCTTGGGCTGGAGTTCGCGGTTGCGATTGTAGCTCCGCGCAGCGCGCAGAGCCTGCTCATGTTCTCTCATAAAGTGCAGCGTCACAGCCCTCGCCATATGGACGCAGCCGTGCACGCTGGTGTGATTCTAAAGTGTTGTGACAGGCGGATGCTCCCAATCGAGCGCCGCCTGCTCCCAGCCCGAGTCCGTTGTCGGCATGAGACCGTCTCCAGTCTTGCTCTCGGGCTGCTCGGCAGCTTGATAGCGCTGCGGACTGACCCGCTCGAACAGATTGCCGCAGCGTAGACACTGGGCATGGAACTCGGCGGTGCCGACGCGCACGTTTTGGCAGCCACAACTCCATTTGTGGAGCGTCGAACGGCCTTGCGGCCGCTTCTCAGGGTCGGCCCACCAGTCTAGCGGCTTGCCCTTGGGGTTCATCTTGGGCTCCGCAAGGGGCTCGGGCTCAGGCACACCATAGGCCTTGAGAAACTCGGCGAACAGCCCATCGGCGGGCTGGAGATGCACCCCTGAGCCGATCAGGGGATGGAGGCCCAGCTCCTCACAGGCTGCCACGAACTCTTCATTGTGATAGTTGCGCTCCACGGGATGCTGGCCATAGTTCTGCTGCCAGAGATGCACGTACTCGTGCATCAAGGTCTCCAGCGTCTCCCACAGAGGCCGATCGAGGTGCTTGACGTTGAAGGTAATCTCGTAGAGCAGCCCCTGGGCGTTGCGCCGCAAGGTGTAGGCTGCCAGGATGCGGTGATCCATGCGCTCAAAGCTCAGCACGGCCTCGGGCATCTGGCGAGCGTGGAAACGGTCATTGAAGCGATCGGTCCAAACGTAGAGCTGGCTGGCGATCTCGTGCCATTCCCAGTCATCGGCTCCCTCAACGTGGCGACGAATGGCCTCCTGAGGGGTGGGGCCGGGGGTGCGTTCTTTCATAGGCGAGAACGCGATCATCCGCGGGCAGCGCGTGCGGGTCGCGCTTGAAACTAGTTAACCATAAGCGACATTATATCATCACAAATAGCGCCCGCACAAGCCGAGCGTTAGCTTGGCTTGTGCGGGCACCGCGGTAGGCGATCTCAACCCCGCTGTGCTTCGCGTCGCTCATAGACCGCGGCCAGATAGATCAGCGCCAGCCGCTCGATGGCGGGCAGGCCGATCAGGTCGCGAAAGCGTGGCAGTTCGGGTGGCAGCTCCCACGAGGCCAACGGGGCGGGCTCCAGGTAGCGGTAGCAGCCCTCCTGCTGGCAGCGCGTCACACACACCTCCTGCTGGCGATTGGCGCACCAGACGCAGATGGCCTGGTTCGGCATCCCGTTCATGGTCTCGCCTCGATTTCGGTTGACAGGCTCTTGTTCGTGCATAGACTTGGTTCTGAGGGGGCGCGGCGCCCCGAGTTTAAAAAGCCAGCCGCCCGAGAGGAGGTGACCATCATGGTGTCATCGAGGAACGTGACCTCCCCGGGCCAGTGGACGAGAGCCCGCTTCCGCGACAAGCTGCTGTGGCTGCTGCGCGACATTGTGCACACCGCCATCGGCCAGTTGCGGGGCTCGACCCGATCCAGCTACTACCGCACCAAAGTCGGTGTGTACTGGACGCGAGATCGACGCGGGCAGTGGGTACTGCATGTACCCGTCTCCCTGAGGTAAGGGTCTCGTCGAGGCCACGGTGCAGGCTGGGGTCTGGCTCGCGCCGGACCCCCCTCACGTCATCGCTGTCCTTGGCGCTGACTACATCCATGATACCACCTCGCTCAAGCGTTCTGCGTCTCCCCAGCGCCAGATAGGCGCAGTTAGAAAGCTGGCGCTGTCCTCGATCAAGCCGACCAGATAGCAGTCGCGGTAAGTGTCGCTGCGGATCGCCTCCAGCAGCAGGTTGGCCTTGCGCTGTGAGGTCGTGAACCAGAGCACGGCGGTGGGCTGGCGGGTGCGCTCCCAATGGCCCTGGTAGCGCGCCAACTTGCCCGCCATCTCGGCGTCCTTCGGCATGGCGTCGGTGAATTCGATAAAGCCTTGGCGTGGCGGGGACTCGTGGCTTGGCTCGGTCACAACGCTGAGCCAACCATCAGGCTGCATCCCCAGGTTTTCCAGCTCCAGCGAGCGGGCGTTCTTCCAGTGCAAGCTCCAGCCGTGCTGACGGCATTGCAGGCGGGCGGAAATGTACAGGCCCGCGAGCGTTAGCTCGTGGGACATCATCAAGGTGGGCGTCGCCACCTGCTCTCCTGAGACGCCTGCCACCTTATCGGCCGTCTCACGATCGCACAGCCCCTGGGCCACAACATAGCGTCGCCCTTTGAGGCCCAGATAGTAGATATCCGGCTCGTTGGGGGCCGCCACGCGCTTGCGCAGATAATCCAGGTCGAAGAGATAGCGCAGCCGCTGCCGGGCGTGCGAAGAGTCCTCGCGCCCAAACAGCAGTCGTCCGATCTGACGGTTGGTGAGGTAGCGGGCGTGGTAGACCGCCTCCACGGCCTGCAAGTCGCGGGCTGTGAGCCGAATGCGCTGCCGCGTCTGGGGCTCGAAGCGATGGCTCATGCTTCCCTCCCGAATTGCATACGTGCAAAAGCGCGCTGTGCGGGACGATCTTCGGGCTCGAACAGCGCTCGCACCCGTTCCTGCCGTGTGGTGATCTGCTTGAGAATAGCCTCCTTGCTCCTGCCGGTGCGCCCTAGTTGGGCCGCCTCGAAGCGTCGCAGCGTCGGGTGGTCAGGCGGGTCCATGATGACCTCGGGCGTGATCCAGACGTTAGGCGGCTCCCCACCCATCTTGTCCCACAGCATCACCTGGCGGTAGCCCAGCCGCATGAAACGCCGCTCGTGTTCGTTCACTTCGGCAGGCACTGGTAGGTATTCGAAGCTGCCCAGATGCCAGTTGTAGCCCGCGATCACTCGGCCCGTGACCGGATACATTAGTCGCGCCAGAATCTCGCCATCCGAGGCGTTGTGGAACACCGACAGGTAGCGCGTGTTGTTGAGAGCCGTATCGCGTAGATGCTCGTCGACGTGTCCGCCCAAGGTGCGGCACATCTGGTTGAGCGATTGCATGATAAGAGTCAGCCAGAGGTTGTAGGCCCGTGAGGTTTCTAAAATGACGTCCAGGGGGCCGCTGTTGAAAAAACGCGCCTCGTCCAGGATCAGCCGGTAGGGCAGCGAACCGGGTGGGCGCTGCATGCAGGCATAGAACAGCCGTGTCGAGATCAGGTTGCCCAACAGGGTCGTCACTGTGTCGGAGAGCAGTGCATAGGGCAAGTTGACGAACAGCCAGTAGCCCTCGCGCACGATCCGTTGTGGGTCAAGGCCATGGCTGCCGGTTGCGCAGACCGTCATCAGCAGGCGTTCGTCGAACAGGTACTGAAAGATGCGGCCCTCGGTGGACTGCACCCATTCGCGACGGGCGTTGGGCGTCCAGGTGGGCCACTGATCCTCCCAGAAGGTGCGGGTGCCCTGGTGCTTGACCTGGGGCAGCAACGAGCGTACGAAAGGATTGTAGGTCTCGAGCACCGAGCGCTTGCCCGAGCGCCGGTAGCTGGGCGCAAAGAGCAGCGGCAGCTCCGCCAGAGTCAGCTCGCCTTGCCCACCCTCCGCCAACAGGCCGACGGCGGCGGCCATGACGTTCTGCATACGGTTGGCCTCGGCCAGCTCAAAGCCAGACTGGCCGCGAATATGCGAGACCAGGGCGTTGGCCAGCAACGCCACGCGATCCGGGTCGCTGTCCGTGAACTCGCTCAAGGGGTGGATAGCGTTAAGAGCCAGGAGATGCTCGCTTTTGGCGATAGGGTTCAGGAATAGGATGCGGTCACCAAGAGCGTGCCACAGCTCTTCCCCTTGCGTCGTAGAAGACAAAAAGTTGAGCAAGGCCATGTACGTGTCGCCCTTCGGGTCGATGTAACAGCAAGGCCGTCCGTGGATGAGGCTCTGGACGATCTTGTAGAGCACCCAATAAGACTTGCCCATGCCGATCATGCCCAGAATCATCTCATGTGCGGGACGTACGAGGTGTGGCACGGCGATCCTCCTTTACAGGTTGAGGGGCAGCTTGGGCTCGCCCCCTGCGCGCCAGGGCGGGACGGGCAGCGGCCCGATGCTCCAATCGCGCTCGGGATCGGCGAGCAGGCCCAGGCCAATGCCCACGCCCACTGTGGCCACAAAGGTCACAATCACCCAGGGCTGATTGCGCACCATGGCCAACAGCATGACCAGCCCCACGCCGACGAGCAGCCCGACAGCGCCCATGATGAGCCCACGGGCCAGCGGCTCGTCGGCGATCTCCAGGTCGTCGAACTGTTCGTCCACCCACTCCACGATGGCCACGGCCCCCTGAATGAAAGCCTTGACCAGCGCCTGCAGGGCGTAGGCCACGATCTCAAAGCAATAAAAGATGGCGTCGCGGAACGTCCAGAGCAGGAACCCTACCAGCCCCAGACCGGCCAGAACGCTCAACATGACGATGACAAAGACGGTCTCTAGCATCACTTGCTCCTTCTCACACCTACTTACCTGCCGACCACCCTCTGCCCGAAAACAGGATTGCCCAGCGAGGGCATCAGACGATACTGAACGGAAGTGAGATACAATGCCTAGTAGTATGAGGAGAGGCGAGACACTACGGGTAGTGGCCTCGCCTCTCTGGGATCATCCCCTGCGCCCTCAGGCCGCCCGGTCAGCCACCCGGACAGCGGACGGGACAGCGGCTGTCCCACCGGCTGTCCGGTTCTGTGGTTGTTGTTGCAGCTCGTGCTGACGCTCCAACGCCTCCAACCGCACGCGCGTCAAGGTGACTTGCTGGCTGCGAACGGCGTCAATGGCCGAGATGGTTTCGTTGTGAGCCCGCACCATGCGGCGCCGCCAGGTGACGTCGTGATGCCAGGCGGCCAGCCGCTTCAGACCTTTGTCAGCCTCCTCGACCAGGCCGCAACACATAGGGATCAGGAGCACCTCGAAAAGCTTGTAGACCAGCCAACCAACTGCGTAGGCGGCCCCAAAAGCCACGACCAACACAATGCCAATGCCAGTGCCGATCAACCCTTCGATCAGGTCGTCCATGCTAGAGTTCCTCCGTTTGACGCTTGATGTGCAGTTCAGCCAGTGCCAGGATGCCCGCCGCCATCTGTTGGAGGCTCTGGGCCACGACCTGGCCCATCATCTCGTTCATTTCGGGGTAGCGGGATTTGCTGTGAAAGACCTCCATGACGTCTTCCTGGCCACGGTCGAAGGACGCGACGGCATAGGTGCCCACAGAGCGCACCGCCTCCATCGTCACGCCGAACTTGGCCGACCGCAGGGCGATCTGTCCCAATTCGCGCTGCGCCTCGTGAGCTTCGCGGCGACTGCGACGGTCATTGCTGAGCGCCTTGATCTCGGGCACCGTGATGGCGGTGTTGTAAACCTTTTGCACCACTGCCAGGGCGGGCATATTGATGCTGCCTGGCGGCTGCTTCTGCCGGTCTGCCCCTGCAGAATCGCTCTGACCGTTGCTGCCTGAAGCTCGCTTGATCCGTTCATACACGTTTTCAGTCATCGGCTGCCTCCTTAGGATGCTGTTGCTGCTTGTCGAGAAGGTAATACTTGACGTCGATGACATCCTCCTCGGGCGGCGTGGACTCGCCCTTCTTGGGTGCCAACTGGGGCAGTGGAACCTTTTCCAGCCAGCGTTGAATGGTTTCTTCCGCCTGTCTGGCCTTTCGGCGACGGAAGACCCTGCGACCTACGTTACCGATGGCTTCGCCCGCCTCTCTCAATATGGGAAAGCCGGAATCTTGCGGCACTTGACTCACCTCCTCTCGTCGTTGACCTCACCTGCCCACACATGCAGCATAGCAGCCCCTGTTCCGGGCCATCGCTGAACTGCTTCAGGTCTGTCGCTATCGCCCTTGACAGCCACGACGGAATCGCCAGAATAGGCGCAGCTCATCGAGGGAGGCACGAGCAGGATACCTATGTCAATAGCCGAATTACCCGGGGATGTGCTCATTGCTCTGCGCGAGTCAGAGGGGTTCACTTCCTATCGCGAGTTTGCCAGCACGCTGCCGATGGATGACAGTACGCTGTGGCGACTCGAAAAAGTGAAATGGGGTACCACGCCGAAGAAATGGTCACGGCGGGTAGAACGCCGCGACGTCGAGGCACTTGTGAGCAGCGGCTGGATCAAGAGGGGTGACGCCTGGTGGGAGCGATTCCGTACCGCATTTTCGTGGCAGCACATCGTCTACCGGTACGGCGAGCGCGTCTATGAAGGCTCTGGCGAATCACTTCGCTTACTGGAGCCGGTGTGGGAGGAACACGTGTTGGCGCTCGTGGAGGCTACCGTCCACAGACACCTGCTGAAATCCTCCCCGGCCTCTGTAGACAAAGACCCATCAGATGACGGGAGTCAGGCTCTGGCGGGTAAGGTCTATGCCGAGGTCATGCTACGGCTTAGCACTACGGGGTTCCTATTGGCTAGAGAAGCCAAGGGGCCAATCACGCCTAGATTCGAGCGCACGAGAAGCCTGAACGAAATTCTCACGCTGGATCAGCAGGCTGAATCCGCCTACATGCGCACGCTCCTTCTGGCGATGGAATGGGCTCAGGAGGTAACGGAAGAAGCTCTGGATGATGAGCAGTAACCTGGGATACCAATCTGATATCTGGCGTCCTGAAATCCTAGTTCACATTTCGGGCGTCCAAAAAGTTCGCACCGCGAAATCCGTGCAACCATGGGAGCCCAATCCATAGATATGTGCCCACATCAGCTTGTGCGGTTTCAGAGATCGTCAATGAGTTGACGCTCTGGCTAAAGCGTGTATCATAACCGCAAGACTCGCCCAGAGAGTTGCGAGTCTGTGTGTCGTAAAGTGGCACTTTTTGCCCTTTGGGTCGAAAACACCTGCTCTCGACTTCGAATCCGTAGGTTGCAGGTTCGACCCCTGCTGGGCGCACTGAGAACACCAAGGCCAGCTGATGCGGCGCCGCCGCGTCAGCTGGCCTTGGTTATGCTTGCCCGAGTCGGCCAGAGCTCCGATCTTGCTACGCCTGGGGGTCGTTCGGCCGCCAGGCGCAAGGCGTCACACCTTGATCAGCTCGGCCGTCTCGAGATAGGTTCGCAGGTCGTCCAGGTTCGGCTTGAGGTCGCGGTCTTTGATGGTGCCAAAGACCTGAATGGCCTTTAGCTTGCGTGGCCCAAAGAGCGGCTTACTGGTGGCCAGCACCACGGTCACATCCTTAAAGCGCGTGCTGACGATGCGCCAGCGATACTTGCCGCCCTCCTCCACGGGCCCCTTGACCTCCAGAGCGTTAGCCGAGAACTTGGTCAGGGCGAAATCGGTGAGAATCTGAGTGATGCTGCTCACCACGTCACTTTCCTTGCCCATTATGAACCTCCTGTGTTCTGGATCGTTGACCCGCTGAGACTGCGCAAGCCCGTCTCAGCCCCTAGTATGAAAAGCGCGCCAGGTGAGAAATGCCAGCCGGCAACCCGGTAGATCTCGCCAGGTCGACCGCGGTCAGCACCAGCACCAACTGGGCCGGCACTGCGGGCTGCAGCGCGACGGGCCCCGTCCAGGCCTCGAACATGGCGCGGCCATCCACCGAGATCACCGCTGTGAGCGCGTACACCCCATCTGGCCTGATGACTCCCGGATCGGGACGCATGGTGAACTCGTACGGCGGCGGGCCGCCAGCGATGTAGATGATCTCTTCACCCAGCAACACCGGCGCCGCGTCCGAGGCGGTCAAATCCATGAGCCGGATCGTGAGCACCTGGCTCGTGTTGAGGCTGCCCTTGCCCATAGGAAAGGCGCGTTCGCGATAGACCACATCGTGGGTCACCGTGCCGGTCACCACGGCGGTCGCAGAGGGCAGGGCCACCGAGGCGAGGCCTGCCGAAGAAATGCTCGCGGAGGCGGGGCCGGCGCGGGGCAGGCTCCCGCCCAGCGATTGCCGTTGCGCGGTGGCGGGCCGCGTTGCCAGCACGCCTGCCGTAGTGACCAGCACCACCACCAGGCACACGAGCAGAACCACCATCGTCCGAAGGCGAATACGTTTCATGTGCCCTGCTCCCTTGCCCACCAAAGACAACTCTCTTGACTATGTTCCGCAGAGCGCGCGCTGCAGAGCCGCAGTCGATCCGCTCTTGAGCAGAAAGATATCGGCTCCCGCCGCGAGCGCCTGCTCCTGATACTCGGCGTACATGGTCAGCACGATGACCTTGACATCGGGCCACTGGCGTTTGATGCGGCGCGTGGCCTCCAGGCCATCCATCCCCGGCATGCGAACGTCCATCAGCACGATGTCAGGCCGCAAATCCGCGGCCAGCTCTACAGCCTCGCCGCCATCTCTTGCTTCGCCGGCCCAGGCGATGCCGGGGATTTGGCTCAGCAAGGCCTGGAGGCCCCGGCGCGTAGGTCGCTGATCGTCGGCAATCAGTACCCGTGTTTGTCTTGACACGGTGTCCACCTTTGCGCACAATTGTGTTGGTATCCCGCAGATACAGCATATGATCAACGCCGTACGTCTGTCATCGCCAGAGAGATTGGCCTTTATCTCGTCCAAAGTCTCTGTCGCCTACGGTTGAGGCCGACGATAGTCGGCCAAGCGAGCGACTATAGTCGGGGGAGCGCTTCCAGGCGGTGCTGGGGTGGTGTACGTGGCGCCCTGCAGAGGGATACCTGGCGCCTCAGGTGTAGTGGCCATAGGGCGCGGCTGAAGGCATATCACAGCAGCCGCGGTCTTGAGCCCGGCCGTTGCGCTCCTACGCGCTGGCTCGGCGATATCGCCGACATACTCTAGCGCCGAGCCTGCAACCGCGCCGGGTTGACATGGCGCCTGGCTATGGTGTATAAAAGTGCCCAAGCGCATGTTGCGTAAACAGGATGGCACGCATGATCAACAATGCTAGAGAAGCCAACGGGCGGTCGCATGAGGAGACGCGCCGGCGGCTGGCCGAGAGCCGCAGCCTCCAGCGCGTCACGGCCGCTCTGTTGCAAAAGCTCACGCTGGAGCAGGTATTCGAGATCGTCCGCCTCGAGGCGCGCAACCTGACAGGCGCCGCAGGGGGCAGCGTCTTTTTGTTGGAAGAGGATAGCTGGCTGCGCGAGGCGCACGAAGATGCGACCCTTGACCCACTATCGACACGGATGCCCGTAGCAGGCACGCTCACCGGCGAGGCTGTGCGCAGCGGCAAGCCCATCGTGGCCAACGCATATGTCAGCGATATCGTCGAGGCGCGCACGCCCAGCATCAAGACCGAATCGCTGCTGGCCGTGCCGTTGCAGGTGGAAGGCACCCCCATTGGCGCCCTGAACGTGGCCAACAAGCCTGGCGGGTTCACCGAGGACGATGTGCGCATGCTCGGCCTGTTGGCGGACGTGGCGGCTATCGCCATCGAAAACGCCCGCATGCGCGAACAGGTCAAGCAGTTGGCCATTGTGGAAGAGCGCCAGTGGCTGGCGCGCGAGCTGCATGACTCGGTGACCCAGGCGATGTACAGCGTCACCCTCTACGCCGAGGCCACGCGCCTGGCGCTGCTTTCTGGCAAGTTCGATGTGGCCGCCGAGAACCTGCAAGAGCTCCAGGCCATGGCGCGCGAGGCTCTCTTCAGCATCCGTCTGCTGATCTTTGATCTGCACCCGCCCATTCTGGAGGGGCAAGGGCTGGCCGAGGCCCTGCGCATTCGCCTGGCGGCGGTGGAAAGCCGCGCCGGGCTGCAGACCGAGATATTCGTGGACGGCGAACGGCGCCTGCCACTCCCCGTCGAGGAAGAACTTTACCGCATCGCTCTGGAGGCGCTCAACAACGTGGTCAAGCACGCGCACGCCCGGTGCGTCACGGTGCGCGTGCGGCTCGACGAGAGCCTGGCCGTGCTCGAGATCTCTGACGATGGCACGGGGTACGATCCTGAGCAAGCCCGCGACAGCGGCGGCATGGGGCTGCGGGGCATGGACGAGCGCGCTCAGCGCATCCATGCCAGACTAGAGGCCAAAACCGTGCCGGGTGAGGGCACCGTCTTGAGGGTCGAGGTGAACCTATGACAGGCTCAGAAGCCCCCTTCCTGCCTCGCAGCCCCATCCGCGTGTTGGTTGTCGACGACCAGGGCATCGTCCGCAAAGGCATCCGCGCCCTGCTGGCCGAGGTTGCGGGCATCGCAGTGGTGGGAGAGGCTGGCAATGGGCGGCAAGCCGTGGAGCAGGCGTTGGCCCTGCAGCCGGATGTGACCTTGATGGACCTGGCGATGCCGGTGATGGACGGCATCGAGGCCATCCGCCAGATCACGGCGCAGCAGCCTGACGCCCGCATCCTGGTGTTGACCAGCTTTACGAGTGACGACAAGGTCTTTCCCGCCATCAAAGCCGGGGCGCTGGGTTATCTGCTCAAGGATTCTGAACCGGCTGACCTGATCCAGGCCATCCGGCAGGTCAATCGCGGCGAGGCCTCGCTGCACCCGAGCATCGCCCTGCAGGTGCTGCAAGAGCTGCGCCGCCCCCCCCAGGCTGAGGCTCCACCAGACGCCCTGACGCCCAGAGAGGTTGACGTGCTGCGCCTGGTGGCCAGAGGCATGACCAACCGCGAGATCGGCGCGCAGTTGAACACCACCGAGGCCACCATCAAGACCCACGTGAGCAGCATCCTCAGCAAGCTGCAATTGGCCAATCGCGTGCAAGCCACCCTCTATGCCCTGCAAGAGGGCGTCGCCCCCTCGCCAAACGCCTCGGAGCAATAGCTCTAGCTCCCTTCCGCGCTCACCCGCGCCAGTCCGTGGCGCTGTAGCGCCCTGGACCAGGACGCAAGGGGGAGCGTTACTCCCACTAAAGTTGAACGAGGCCGCCTCAGGGCGGCCTCGTTTTATTGAGCTCGAGATCACCTCTTTAGCCGATGGCAGGCGCTGCCACTCCAGGTATCATGTAAATATCAGCGAAAGGAGCGGCGTCTCTAGGTCGGATGGGAGGGGTTCGGCGCCGGCGCGCTTTGTTGCCCGGGCGCCGGCCAAAACGGGCAACACGCAGTTCAGCAAGAGGAGCGCAGCATGAGCAAGAAGAAAGACCAGCCAGTGGAAAAGATCAAAGAGACGCCCGCGGCGAAGGTCAAGGATCAGCCCAAGGCCAAGGTGAAGGATGAGGTCGTGGAAGCGACCAAGCCCAAGGCCAAGGCGAAGGCGAAGGACCAGGTGGAAGCCGTGGTCGCCAAGCCCAAGGGCAAAGCCAAAGACCAGGACGTGGCCGCCGCCGTCGAGAAACCCAAAGCCAAGCCGAAAAAGCAGTCCAAGCCCAAGAGCAAAGCCAAAAAGTGAGCTGAGCCGACCTGGCGAAGCTGAGGAAGCATCAAGTGAACAACGATATTCTCGAAGGCAAGTGGAAGCAAGTGCGCGGCCAGGCCAAAGAGTGGTGGGGCAAGCTCACCGATGACGACCTGGATCGGGTGGCCGGCAAGTCAGAGCAACTGATCGGCCTGCTGCAGGAAAAGTATGGCTACACCCGCGAGCGCGCCGAAGAAGAGTTCAACAGCCGAATCAAGGGGCTCTAGCCCCATCAGAGCGTTGCCAGCCTAGCGGGTGCGGACGAGCCGCGCCCACGCCTATACAGGAGACAAGAACATGAACTTTTTGATTTGGATCATCGCCGGCGCGGTCATCGGCTGGATTGCCAGCATGATCATGCACACCAACTCGAGGCAGGGCCTGCTACTCGATATTGTCGTGGGCATCGTGGGCGCGTTCCTGGCAGGCCTCGTGCTGACGCCCCTGTTGGGCATTGGCACCATCAACCAAAACAACTTTAGCTTCCCGGCCCTGCTGGTGTCGCTGGCAGGCGCAGTGCTGTTGCTGTGGATCGTCAGGCTCTTTCGCCGGGGGCGCGGGTAAACGGCAAAAGGCCATACAGCTATCCTGGATGCATTACTGATTTCTACTCGATAGCAGGGTAGCCAGGCCTATCCGTCGCCCAGAGCGCGCTGACTCTCTCCTCCAGCACGCTCTGGGCGCTATAAACTGTCCAGACCATTGAACCTACAACCGCTCGATAGAGCAAAGGGAGCATCATGACAGAAAATCGACCGACCGATGAGCGTGCGGTCGACCGCCGCGAGGAAACGGTGGTCACCCGCGAGCCAGGCTATGCCGCCACCGAGCGCGTGACACGCGATGTTGCGGCCGAGCGGCGGCAGAGCTCGTTTCAGTTCTCCAGAATCGTCTGGACCCTGGTGGGCATCCTGGAGATTCTGCTCGGGCTGCGTTTTATGCTCAAGCTGATTGGGGCCAACCCAGACAGCGGCTTTAGCGTGTTTATCTATGGGATCACCAGCATCTTTGTGGCGCCGTTCACGGCGCTGGTGGGCACGCCCACGGCGGGGGGCTCGGTCTTTGAGTTCACGACCCTCATCGCCATGGCGGTCTATGCCCTGCTGGCCTGGGTCATCGTGCGTGTGGTGCTGGTCGCTCTCGACCGCCCCAGCGCGCGCACCATCTCGCGCTCAGTAAGCGAGCGCTCGCCCGGCGACAGCATGGCTGACAGCGGCTCTGAGCGCACCACCCACACCACCCGCCGAGACTAGGGCTTTGGCAAGTGATCGGAGTTGACAACATGCAGAACGCCAAGAGTGTCAGGATGCTCATCTGGGGCATCTGGGTGGTGATGACGGGACTGCTGGTCATGATCAGCACCATCATCGCCGCCGCGGAAAGGTCGGAGGCGCAATGAAGCACAGGCAGGGGAGTGTGTTACTGGGATTGATCGTCCTGGCGGCGCTTGTGTCTGCCACGGGCGGTTTCTCTGCTGCCGGGCCAGTAGACTCGGGCGCTAGGTTGGCGCCCGAGGGGGCCTTCCAGGCCCTGGCAGGGCCTGCGGCGCCCTCTCTGGGCGTGGCTGCGAGCTTTGCGGTGCTGGGCGGCTCGACGGTGACCAACACGGGCTCAACCACGGTCTCTGGCAATGTCGGCGTCAGCCCGGGCACCGCGGTCACCGGCTTTCCTCCGGGCCTCGTGAGTGGAGGGTCGATCCACGAGAACGATGGGGTCGCGGCCCAGGCTCAAACCGACACCCTGGCGGCCTACAACACCCTGGCGGGTATGCAGTGTGATGCCGACTTGTCGGGCCAAGATCTGGGTGGCATGACGCTCACCACGGGCGTCTACTGCTTTACCAGTTCGGCCCAGTTGACGGGGACGCTGACCCTGAACGCCGAGGGTGATTCTGCCGCCGTGTTCATCTTCCAGATCGGGACCACGCTCACAACCGCGAGCAATGCGACTGTCGAGATGATCAACAGCGGCGACCCGTGCAGCGTGTACTGGCAAGTGGGCAGTTCGGCGACGCTGGGCACAGGCACCGATTTTGCGGGGAACATCCTCGCAGATCAGAGCATCACCCTGACCACCAATGCCAACGTGCAGGGCAGACTGTTGGCGATCAACGGCGCCGTGACGCTGGACACCAACGACGTTACCATCTGTCCCGCCGCCGAGCCGACACCGACGGCAACCGATGTTCCGCCCACGCCAACCGATGTGCCGCCGACGGCAACCGATGTTCCACCGACGGCAACCGATGTGCCGCCGACGGCAACCGATGTTCCACCAACGCCAACAGATGTTCCGCCGACGGCAACAGATGTTCCGCCGACGGCAACAGATGTTCCGCCGACGGCAACCGATGTTCCGCCTACACCAACCGATGTTCCGCCGACGGCAACCGGGGTTCCGCCTACGCCAACAGATGTTCCGCCGACGGCAACCACGGTGCCGCCTACGCCAACCGTAGAGGGCCCGACGCCAACCGCGGAGGCTCCGACGCCGACCATGGAAGCGCCGACGCCGACCATGGAAGCGCCAACGCCGACCATGGAAGCGCCGACGCCGACCATGCAGGCGCCCACGCCGACCATGCAGGCGCCCACGCCGACCATGCAGGCGCCAACGCCGACCATGCAGGCTCCGACGCCCACGGTGCAGGCTCCGACGCCCACGGCAAAGGCTCCGACGCCGGTCCCGCAGGTCGTTGCGCCGACCCCAACAGTGGTGATCGTGGCGCCGACGAGCGTTCCGACGGTCGTTGGTTTCCCGGCCACCGGCGGCGCCCCGCTGCAAAAAGAGGGCCAGTCGGCTCTCCGTCCGGCCTCGGTGGCGCCAACAGCGGCTCGGCCTCTGATTGCTGACGCGCTGATCGACCCGACCCTTGATCTGCACAGCGCGCCTGTGGCTGTGCCGCTCGAGCTGCGCATTCCGTCACTCCAGATGAGCGCTCCGGTGCTCGCGGTCGGGGTCACATCTCAGAATGTGATGGATACGCCGCAGGGGCCGGGCGATGATCCGGTGTGGCAGCAAGCGTTCTGGTATCGCGGCGGCGCGGTGCCGGGCGACCTGGGCACGGCCACCATTGGCGGCCATGTCTCTGGCATCGGCGGAAAGCCGGCGCTCTTTAAGCGCCTGGCGGAGCTGCGGCCAGGCGACCTGATCATCGTCCACAATACGCAGAGCGACCTCGGCGCTCGCTTCATGGTCACCGAGGTGGCGGTCTATCCGCTAACGCAAGCGGCCGACGCTGGCACCATGGCGCGCATCTATGGCCTCGGGCCACTCTCTGGCACCGGGCCGCAAGAGACGGCCGATGGTCTGGCGCATCTGACGCTTATCACCTGTAGCGGCGAGTTTGTCAACGGCTCGTACGACCACCGTCTGGTGGTGTATGCGCAACGCACAGCTCAACCGCCGACAGGCGACGATACCTATGCTGCGCTAGAGCAGCGGATATGGGTCTGGGAGTGAGGTTATGCGCCTACCTCGGGGCGCTAGCAGAGGCAGCCCGACCGAGGGACCAGCGGGCTGCCATCACCACCGGGCGCGTCGGTTCATCGACGCGCCCCTCAACCAAAGAACGGGAGACAGAGCAATGAGCAGTCATACACAGAGTTATCCGCTTCGCAATGCCGGGGTCTTTTCGGTGGGCTTGCTGCTGGGCGGCCTGATCGGGTCGGCAGCCATGCTGTTGCTGGCGCCACAGTCGGGAAAAAAGACGCGCAGCCAGCTCGAAGATAACAGCGTCGAGCTGCGCGAGCAGGTAAGCCAGACGGTGCAAGACACCGTAAAGCTGGCGCGTGGCAAGGCCCGCGAGATCGGCAGCGCGGTGCGCAAGCAAACCAAAGAACTGGGGCAGCGCGGTCAAGAGGCGCTTGACGAGCAGAAAGAGATTGCCTCTGACTTGATCAACGCCGAAAAGAAGGCGGTGCATAACATCGCCACCGACTGACATTCAGAGGCGCGCCCCGGGCAGCGCCTGGGGCGCGCCAACATGCAAGCAGTGTCGACCGCCGTCGGTAGCGAGTTTGCAGGCAGGGCCAACCCAGGAGAGTCATCATGAGCAGTCTTTCGCAACCAGCATCCGCGAGGCCTTTGTCGTGGATACGACGCGGCATCACCTATGTCGTGGTCTTTGTACTCGGGCTGGTCATCGGGTTTGTGCCCATGTGGGTCCAGTCTCGCGAGTGCGCCAATCGCGCTGCCGAGGCGACGAGCCAGGCCGCGCTGCTGCGGACCGACACTGCTCTGGCCTCGGCGGTGGCCGCGCAAGAGCTGACCCTGGCCACCATCCAGAACTCGCTGGCTTCTGCCACCATCGATGCGCAGCGGGGCGACTATGAAGCGGCCCGCCAGGCTGCCAGCGGTTTTTTTGTCGCCCTGCGAGAGGAGGTCAACAAGGGGAGTGATTCCAGCCTTTCCCAAAGCCAAAAAACCGAGGTCGAGGCCGTGTTCGCTCGCCGCGATGACACGATCTCATTGCTCGCACGCAATGACCCTGCGGCGTTGGAGCAGCTAACGGACTTGTATGTGTCGTTTCGAGAGGTGTTGGGCAGATAGGGCCGCCCGACGCAACTCGCACTGGTTTTGCAGCCATCAAGCCAATTGGCCCTTGACCATCAACTGAGGCTCGACCACTGATTAGCTAAAGGAGCATCAACATGTGGACCATTATCATCATCCTGCTTGTGCTGTGGGCGTTGGGTTTCTTCGGACCGAGGTTTAGCACCGGCTTTCCCAAGACCGGCAACGCCGTGCATGTGCTGATCGTGATCGCCGTGATCCTGATCATTCTCAGCCTGATGGGCGTGATCTAGCGTCAAGGGAGCCGCCAAGGCGCCAGGCAGACGAGAAGGCGTAGAATGGCGGCTCGCTTTGCCGTGCGCCAGCAGGCTCGCACACTCTAGTCTGCATAACCGAGCCGCAACGCGGCTCGGTTCGTTCACTATCGCCTGCTCGCGGCCTCGTGCTGCGCTGTTGCCGCCGGTGGGCGATCTGTAGGCCCGCCTGATCGACCAGACCGAGGTATCGGCCCGGTTAGCGTCAGTGGGCCGCAGGCCAATTGGCAACACCGACATCGCCTGGCGCTGGCACGCCAAACCAGTGCCAGCTGCGGTTGGGCGATGGCTCGTAGGTCTTGCTCAGATACCCGAGGACACGCAATGCCCATGTGTAACCCAAATTCGCACGGACGTGTAGAGGCAGCATGACACCCCATCAGCCTGTGCAGGCTCAGCAATGGACGTTTCGGCGCGTCATGGCGGCGACACTGATCGTTGCGACGCTGGCGCTTGGCTTTTGGCTGCTCTATCGCTTCCACCAGGCCGTGTTCGTCTTGTGGATCGCCATTGTCATCGGCACAGCTCTCGGCCCGCTGGTGGCCTGGCTGCATCGGCGAGGATTGCCCCGCACAGCGGCGATCATGCTGGTGTACTCGCTGCTGCTCGCCTTGTTCGTCGGCTTTGCGCTGCTGATCTTGCCCCTTGTGGTCGAGCAGGGCGCCACAATCGCTGCCGACGTGCCGGAATACTATCTGGCCCTGCGAGAATGGGTGTCAAGATATCCCAGCCAATTGACGGAGCGCCTGGGCGAGTTTATGCCCGCCACCCTGCCGGGGTTGGAGCAGACCGAGCAGCAGACGCTGGCTTTGGCGGGGCAGGCGGCGGGCCTGCTGGCATCCTCGGCCAAGATCATCTATCTGACGACCGTTACGCTGCTGCTGGCTTTTCACTGGATGCTCGATGGGCCGCGAGCGATACAGTCGTGGCTGCTGCTGATGCCCGGAGACAAGCGCGAGAGCATGGGCCAGCTGATCGCGGCCATGTCATCCAAGATCGGCTCCTATATCGCCGGCCAGAGTGTGTTGTGTCTGGTCATCGGGGGCATGGCCCTGGTGACCTATCTGCTCATTGGCTTGCCCAATGCCCTGGTGCTGGCGCTCGTGGCAGGCGTGGCCGAGGCCGTGCCGCTGGTTGGGCCGCTGCTGGGCGCCATTCCGGCGGGGGTGATCGCCCTGTCCATCGCGCCCTCCAAGCTGATCTGGGTGGTCATCGCGACAGTGGTCATTCAGCAGCTAGAGAACGCTGTGCTGGTGCCCCGTGTCATGCGCAAGGCGGTAGGGGTCAACCCTTTCGTCTCTCTGCTGGCGATTTTCGCCCTGAGCTCTCTTTTCGGCATAGCCGGCGCGCTCATGGCCATCCCCCTGGCTGCCACGGCGCAGCTCTTGCTCGATCGTTTTGTCTTTGATCTGACCGCGAACGAGCAAGAGGCCTCGCCCAGCCGTGACTATGCCAGTCGGCTGCGCTATGAAGCTCAAGACCTGGCCCAAGACCTGCGCAAGCAGGCGCGGCTCGAAAAAGAGGGCTCAGACCTGAGGGTGCAGCAGATTGACCGGGTGATGGATGAGATCGAGGCCCTGGCCACCGACCTCGACGCCTTGCTGTCACAGCCCCCTGCCACGGGTGCGCCATGACCAAGAGGATCGCCCTAATCGGCGCGGCGGTTATGGCCACCTTGCTGGCCCTGGTGGTGCTGTGGCAGTTCCGCATGGTCGTCGCCTATGCACTGATTGCCCTGACTCTGGCCGCCGCGTTGCGCCCCTTGATGCAGCGCCTGGTGGGGCGAGGTTGGGTGGCGCGCGCAGCCTGGCTCTTGCTATATCTGACGGTGCTGGGCGGCCTGGGCTTTTTGCTCTTGCAGGCGGGCGACGCCGTGATCGATGAGGTTCAGCTTTTGTCCCAGACGTTGTCTGAGCAAGACAGGTGGATGTTGCCGGCCTGGCTGCAGGGCACCCCGCTTCAACACGCCGTGCTGGCGCGGCTGCCAACACCGAGCCAGCTCCTTGAGGCCGCCACCGGCAGCGAAGGGCAGCTCGTCTTGCCGACCTTGCTCGGCGTCACCCAGGGGCTGGGCGTCGCCGTCAGTGGGGTGCTCATCGTGCTGTTCTTGAGCGTCTACTGGGGCGCTGGCCAGGTCAGTTTTGAGCGACTCTGGCTCTCGCTGCTGCCGTCAGACCAGCGCACTCTCGCGCGTGGTATCTGGCAGGCCATCGAGCCCGCCCTGGGCGCCTACGTCCGCAGCCAGGCCATCCAGAGCCTTCTGGCCGGGCTGTTATTCAGCCTGGGCTTCTGGCTGCTGGGCTCTCCCTACCCGACGCTCCTGGCGCTGTTTGGCGCCGTGGCGTGCCTGGTGCCCGTGGTGGGTGCGGCGCTGGCGGTGATCGCGCCGCTCATTGTGGGGCTGCTGACCGGCATGCAGCTCAGCCTGCTTACGGCGACCTATGCGCTCATCATCCTGATCGCTCTGCGAATGGTTGTCAGGCCGCGGCTCCTCAACTATCGATGGCATAACACGATTCTCACCATCGTGCTGCTCGTGGCCCTGGGAGACGCTTTCGGGCTGGCCGGCCTCATCGTGGCGCCGCTCGTATCGCTGGTGTGCCAGGTCTTGTGGAGCCGCCTGGTCGGCCGCCGTCGCGTGTTGGGGGCCGCAGCGCAGATGTCAGATCTGGTGGAGCGGCAGGCTCAGGTGCGGGCCCTCATCGAGGCCATGGAAGAGCCCCCGCCCCCTCTGGTGGGCAGTAGCATGGAGCGGCTGGCGAGCCTGATCGACCGGGCGCAGCCCCTGCTGCCAGCGGCTCTATCGGACGAATCAGAGGCATTGCCGGCCTCGCCTGGGCGCGGCCCTCTTGATAAACAGCACGATGGTCATGATCAAGCTGGCTAGGGGCGCCGTCACGCTTTGGCGGCGGGCCCTCGCGAGCCTGCACCGCTCGAGTGAGTGGGCGCACGGCTGGCCGGGGATGCTGGGGCACGCCGCGCGGCGGGCGCTAGAGCCTGGCGCGGTGACCACGGCTGCGGCGATGGCCTACTATGCCGTCTTTGCCCTCTTTCCCCTGGTTCTGTTGAGCATCGCGATTGCCAGCCTCAACCTTAGCTCGTTGATCGACGAGACGCTGGTCATAGAAAGACTAGAGTTCGTCGCGCCGTCTCTGGGCCAATTGTTGGGCAAGAACATTGACGAGATCATCCAGGCGCGCGGGCAGGTGACCATTGTGGCCCTGATCGGCCTGGTCTGGTCGGCCTCTAGCCTTTTCTACATGCTCAACAACACGCTGAACCAGGTCTGGGGCATACAGCGAGGTCGCCCGGTTTGGAAGCGGCGTGGCCTGGCGATACTGCTGGTCCTCCTTATTGTGGGCCCGATCCTCTTCTTGGCTTCGTTCGCCGATAGCGTCGCGGCCCGCCTCTTGCCCCGCCTGCCTCAGGAACTGGCCCGCTTTTTCAGTCGCACGGGGCTCGTGCCAACGATCTTGCTCGATGTGGCCCTGTTCATGTCGCTCTATCTGATGTTCCCCCATGCCACTGCCAGTTGGCGCGAGCTCTTGCCGGGCGCAATCGCGGCGGGGCTGCTGTGGGAGCTTGCCAAGAGATTCTTTGTGTACTTTGGCTCCACGTATCTCTCTGCCTCGAACCTGATTTATGGCTCGGTGACCGCCATCATGGCCATCTTGACCTGGGCCTACCTCAGCGGGCTCATCTTTATCTTTGGCGCCTACCTGAGCGTCTTTTACTTTCAGCGACGGCAAAAGAGCCGACAACCCCAGGTGATAGAGGAGCCGACGAGGCCCACAGAAGGCTCGGGCGTCCGTCGAGGCTGATGATTGCCCTGGCGGCCACATGGCTGCTGGCGTCGGAAAAGGCCGAGGATATACCGCCTGGGCTATTGACAGTGCATCCACCCCTGGCAGGCGCGCCCCAAGATCGCTTGTGCCAGGGCCTCGCTCTCGATGGATGGGAGCGAGGCCCTGGTCATTCAGCGTGCGGCGCGCTCACCGCCCTACTTTCGCACGGCGTCCAGCGTGTAGGCCAGCGTGCCCGCCCTGGAAAAGATGCGCACGCCGCGCTTGTGGGATGCCTACCTCAACGCCGACGGCCAGCCGGTCTGGACGGCCTTTGACCGCGCCGACATTGTGCCCTTTCACGAGTACGACATCGTGGGCTGCCCCGACGGCACGCTGTTCAACCTGGGCGGCGACCACGACGTCGAGCTGATCTGGACGGCCGGGCACCAGCCCGGGCACTGCATGTTCCTGGACAAAAAGGGGCGACTGCTCTTTGCCGGCGACGACGTGATCAGCATGCGCATCCAGATCAGCGGCGGGCGCCCGGGCGAGCCGTATGGCGAGTTTGCCACGGTCGAGGCCTACCGCGACCAGATGGCCAAACTCGCGGCCCGTCTGGACGAGTTCGACTATGTCTTCCCCGCCCACTTTGTCTTCGACCTGGAGAACTATGTGGTGGCCGATCTGGTGGCGGCGGCCGCGGCCATCCTGGCCGACCCGCAGAGCGCCGAGCGCAGCGAGACGGTCGAGTGGGGCGGCCAGACGATGACGCGCTATCACAAATACGTCAAGGGGCTGGGCACGCTGTATTCGTGGCAATAGACGCGCTCGAACTGGCAGTTGCCCGAGGCGTGGTCGCCGTGGGCGTGGGTGACGGCGACGAGCAGCGGCAGGCCGCCGGTGAGCTGGTCGCACAGGCCCTTCAAGTCGCCCACGCCCAGGGCGGTGTCGATCAGCAGCGCCTTTTCGGGGCCGAGCAGCAGGTACGACCAGACGTCGCCGGCGCCGCCCAGGTGCTCGCTCAACAGGGCGTAGAGGTTTTCGCGCAGGCGATACACCTCGACATAAGGGTCAAGGTCATAGACGCGCTTGGTGGCGCTGCGCTCGCGCAAGGCCTTCATGAACGCCCAGCAGCGCTCTTCGATGGGCTCGCGCACCTTGATCTTGCGCGACTTGAGCGTCGACGCGATGGCGATATTGCTTTCCTTCATGGCCGCTCTCCTCTGGCGTAATCTCGGGTGCGACGCTCAGACGGCGGCGCCATTCAGATGGCGGCGCCATTCAGATGGCGCTGACGCTATAGCCGATGGTTCCCAGGCCCTGCACGTACTTGAGCAGCGCCTCGCGGTTGAACATCTGATAGCGGTCGTCGGCACCCGCCGGGTTGGCGATGATCGCGTCGCAGGCGGCGATCAGGCCGAGCACCACCGAGTTCTCGAGGTCGCCCACAAAGTGGCCGGAATAGATGTGGTCGAACTCGCCCAGGCGCTTGGAGAGCTTGACCAGCTCGTTTCGATAGCTGCTGACCGAGTTGACCGCCAGGCCGCCGCTGCCCACGCCCACGCGCATGCTGATGATGCCATCGCCGCTCAACAGGACGCGGTTCGGCTTGTCAAGAAAAGTGGCATGGCCGGCGGCGTGCCCCGGCAGCCAGAGCAGCTCCACCTCATAGCCCCCGCCCAGGTCAAAGATGTGGCCATCGGGCACGCCCACAACCTCATAGCGGTTCCAGGGCACAATGTCGGCGCGGGGAAAATCGAACCAGACGCCCTGGCCCTCGGGGGTGAAGAGATAGTCCCAGATGGTGGGGTCCTGCTTGCGCTCCATGGCCTCGACCTCCAGCTCGTGGCAATAGCAGCGCTCGAACTGGCAATTGCCATAGGCGTGGTCAAAGTGGCAGTGGGTGTTGGCCACGATCAGCGGCATACCGCCGGTCAGCTCGCGCACCAGCCCCTTGAGGTCGCCGATGCCAAAGCCGGTGTCCACCAGCATGGCCTTTTCAGGGCCGATGAGCAGGTACATCCAGGGGTCGCCCATGCCGTCGGCGCTCTCGGTCAGCAGGCCGTAGAGGTTGTCGCGGAACTGATAGACCTCGACGTAGGGGTCCACCGGGTAGACCTTTTTGGTCCGGTCCTGCTCGCGCAGCATCTTCATATAGGCCCAACTGGTGGCATCGATGGCCTCGCGCTGCACCAGCCGCTCGCCCTTGAGGCACGATTTGATCGGTCGGTTGGTTCGCATCGGATGATCTCCTATCGTTTGGATGGGCGGGCGCGGTCAGCCCTCAAAGGTCCACTGCCGGGTCCAACTGACGCTCTCGTCGGGGGCCACGTCCACATGGCAGATGATCTCGGGCGAGATGATGTGGTCGATGGCCCAGACGATGATCCTGCTCGGCAACAGCGAGACCGTCTCGGCGATGGAGGCGGCCGTGTCGCGGTGGGAGAGCTTCCAGGTAAAGGGCGCGGGCGCAGTGATCTCCGCGGGGTCAAGGTCGTAGAATGACGGCTCGTTGCTATAGCCCAGCACCGCCACGCCGTGGCCCCGGCCGCCCAGCGCCACGCCGCCCTTGGCGGCCTTGCCATCCTGCGCGGCCACGGGCATGGCCAGGTAATAGCCCTCGCCCAGCGGCAGGCGGTCGATAGTGACAAAATTGTGGCAATACTCATCCAGAGCGAGGGGACGCGCGCCCACGTTGTCCACCGTCATGGTCATGGTCAGGGTGTTGCCGGCCACCGCCACCCGCTTGCGGCTGCGCGCGGCATAGCCCAGGCAGGCGCGGGGCGCCGTGTCGAACTCGACCGCGCTGGCATCGGCGACATAGGCCACGTCGAAGGGCTCGCAGGGGTAGGGGTGGTGAAAGACAAAGCGCCCGTCCTGGTCCTTGGTCAGCAGCCCGACGCCGAATTTGGGGAATTGCGCCCCCAGGGCGGCCTCGGCGACAGCCTCGTTGCAGCGTATCTCGCTGCACAGCCCCGCGCCGCCGCTGGAGGGGTGCGGCAGGTTGTCCGGCTCGCGGGCGCAGAACTGATGACGGCCGTCCAGCGTGACCTGCGTCACGAACCCGGCGCGGTCAAAGCGAATACGGTTGTTGGGCGGCGCGCCCGGCTCTGCGATCTCGACTTTTAGCCGCTCCGATTGCAGGACAATGCTCATCGCCGACTCCTCCTGGTTGACCGGCCCTCGTTGTGCGGTGCAGTCTAGCGTCCGAAGGTCTGTCGCGCAACTGGGGTCTCGGTGGCGGAGTGGTCTGGCGCCACAAGAAGGCCGATCTCGCCGCTCGCAAGCAGCCGCGGCATGTTGCCGCGGTCCCGAGAAGGACCACGCCAGAATGGCGTGGCTGCCGTGCAGCCGCGGCATGTTGCCGCGGTCCCAGACTCTCCTGAACCCGCGCGGCAAGCACCCCCGCGCGTTGACAACCCCGCCCTTCTGCGGCAAGATATCCGCTCTATACAGGCACCCGCACGCATCGCCGGAGCGACAGGAGGAGTCCACCATGCAAGTCATCCTGGTGAATGGCAGCCCCCACCCTCACGGGTGCACCTTTACGGCGCTGGACGAGGTGGCGCGCACGCTGCGCGCCGAGGGGATCGAAACCGAGATCTTTCAGGTGGGCCCCAAGCCGCTCGCCGGGTGCACCGCTTGCGGGCATTGCCGCACAGCCGGGCGCTGCGTGTTCGAGGACCGCGTCAACGAATTCCTGGACCTCGCCCAGGCCGCCGATGGCTTTGTGTTCGGCTCACCGGTGCACTATGCCGCGGCGGGCGGCGCCATGACGTCATTCATGGATCGCGCCTTTTACGCCGGCGGACGGCAGCACTTTCGCCTCAAGCCGGCGGCCTGCGTCGTCTCTGCCCGCCGGGCCGGCACCACCGCGGCCCTCGATCAGCTGACCAAGTACCTGACCATCTCTGAGATGCCGGTGGTCTCCTCGCAATACTGGGCCATGGTGCACGGCAACACGCCAGAGGAGGTCAGGCAAGACCTGGAGGGGTTGCAGATCATGCGCACCCTGGCGAGAAACATGGCGTGGCTGCTCAAGTGCCAAGAGGCCGGCATCAAGGCCGGGGTCGCCTTTCCGGAGCGGGAAGAGCGCATCGGCACCAATTTCATCCGCTAAGGCGCGGGCCAATGGCCGGGGGGGCGTCAGGGCGCGCCAAACAGATAGTGCAGCGCGCGCTCTTTTAGCCTGGCGACCAGGGCGGCATCCACCCGGTCTTGACGAAATCTGAGCAGCACGTGCATCTGGCCCCGCACGGTGAGCACGTTCAGCGCCAACTCGCCCCCCGGCACCACCGGCGGGAAAGGCAGCAGCGTCTCCAGGCGATAGGGCGCGCCCAGGTCGGGAAGCTCGATGCGCCCGATGTTGCTCACGTTCAGGCTCCGCACCGTCTCTTTGATCTTGACAAAGCGAGTAAAGAGCGCAAACTCGCGGCCCCACTCGCCGGTGGCGAGGGCGGCCACGGCGGCGTCAATGATCCGCGGGTCGAGCTCTGCCAGCACCAGCGGCTTGAGCACCTGGGCGCGGTTGCGCAGTGCGCGGTGAATACGTCGGTGGCCCGCGCTGGCCAGCGCCCAAAAGGTGTCGCCCGCCTGCGCCCGGATGCGAACGTCGAGCGATGAAGCGTACACGCCCACGGCGCAGCCCGGGTGCGGCGTCATGCGGTCGCGGATATTGGTCGCCACCGAGATCTCGCGCGGGGCGGGCTGGCCAGCGGGCCAAACATCGTTGCGCGCCAGCAGAAACGCTGCCACCAGAGCGCCCGTGATAGCCACGCCATGCTGGCGGCAGCGGGCAGCTAAATCAGAGGTCTCGGCGGGAGACAGCGCCAAGGCCAGCAGTCCATTGTGGTGGTGCGCCCAGTATTGCCGGTGCAGCTCCTGGTACTCGTGCTGGTGCAAGGTCACCCGAGGGCCACGCCACGCGCCGTTGGCCGCCCTGACGAGCCCTCGGAGCCAGAGATTGTCAGACAGGGCATGGGGCATGGTCTGCCAGGTCACCGCCGGTGGCAGCGGTGGGCGCAGCACCTCGCGGTCCGGGTCGTTCAACAGGGCGACGGCATCGCACATCACATGCGCCATAGAATAGCCGTCACAGACCACATGCGGCGCGACGACGATCAGGTCTGAACTCGCCGCGCCACGCAGCAGGTAGAACCTTGTCAGCGGTCCACGCTCAAAGGGAAAGGGCGTCCGCTCTTGCTCCAGCAACAGCCCTGCCCAGTCGTCGTCCGAGACCTTGGGCCGCACCTCGAGAGGAAACGCGCCCACACCCGCCGTCGTCAGCCACGCCGCGCCATCGCGCTCGACGCGGACGCGGCTGGCGAGGGGCGGGTGCAGAATCTGCAGCTTGTGCAGGGCGTTCGTGAGCAGATCGGTGGGCACCTCCCCCTGAATGCGCGCCGTCATCGCCACGGCGTAAAAAGGAGCCCAGAGGCTCGCCCGCGCGTACGAGATTTTCTGCTCATAGCACTCGTGACCAGAGTCCATTGCTGCTCCCCTATCAGACCATGGCCGCGCCATGGTGCGGTTACTCGTGTTTGAGGGCCAGGGTGATGGCCACTCGCGCCGCACGGCGGGCCGGCGCCAGAGTGGCCAACTGCGACACGCCCAGCGCAATCGCCAGACTGAGCAGATAAGGACGGACGTTGAAAGCATAGCGCAGATCATAGCCGCTGATGAGATTGGCCGCCGTCACCAGCACGCGGCTGAGCACATAGCCGAACACGATGCCGTACAGGGCGCTGATCAGGCCGACGACCAGGGCCTCGGCCAACACGATCTGCACCACCTGCTTGCCCAGGCTCCCCAGGGCGCGCAGCGCGCCCAGCTCGCGCGTGCGCTCCAAAACGTTCATGGTCATGGTGTTCAGCAGCCCCATGGTGCCGATGACCACGCCCACCAGCCCCAGCACGCTGAACAGACTGGTCAGGCGGTCATAGAACATCATGACCCCCTCCTTAAAGGCCTGGGTGGCCTGCACCTGAATGCCCTCGCTTTGCTCAAAGCGGTTGCGGATCTCTTGGGCGACCCTTTCCGCGTCATAGCCCGCGGCCACCTTGACGCTGAACAGGTCGGCGCGACTCTCGCCAAACAGACGCCGCAGGTCGTCATAGGTGCCTGTCACCACCAGGCCCTGCTGGTCGAACTCGGTGGTGATGCCAGCCACCGTGAACTCTTGCCGCCCACGGCGGGTTTGGAGCGCCAGGCGACCGCCCTGCTGCAGGCCATACTCTTCAGCCACCACGCTAGAGACGAACAGCGTATTTCCCTGACTCAACAGCGCCCAGGCGGCCTCTGGATCGCCCTGGCCGGCGACAAACTCTTTGCCCCCCACCTGGCGGAACTGCTCAGGGTCGATGGCGACCAGGTGCAAGGCGTCGCGCTGCGTGGTGCGATCCAGCGCGGCGTCGGCCACCTGCACCTCGATGGCCCGAGATGAGCTGGTGGCCTGCACGCCGGGGATGCTCAAGAGCGTCTGGGCAAAGGACTGCCGCATCGGATAAGGCGCGTGGATGAGCAGGTCTGCCCCCACCGCGTGGTCCAGCCAGTCGCTGACATCGCGCTTGAGAATATAGACCAGCGAGTCGACCTCGATAATCATAATCAGCGAGATGGCCAGCGAGGCCACCGTGACCATGGTGCGGGTCACCGAGCGCTTTAGGTTCAGGGCGCCCAGCGCTCCCATCGCGCCATATAGCCGGGCCGCCAGCCAGCGCGTGACGGGCTCTAGCACCGTGACAGCCACCGGCACCGTCAACACCGCGCCCATCAAAAAGGCGACAAAAGCCGCCATGCGCACCATGACCAACCATTGGGTAGGGCCAGTGGCCGGTCGATACATCAACAGCCAGCCAACGCCCAGCAGGGCCAGGCCCCCCTGCCACACCGCCGGCCGCACCCGCTGGTCGGCGCGGCCCCTGGCGGCCAGCGCCTCGATCGGCGAGATACGCGCCGCCTGCCTGGCCGGCAGTAGGGTGGCCAGCAGCGTGCCCAGCAAGCCAATGCCAACGCTCTTGGCCAGATCGGTCGCGGTAAAGGCAAGGCCCGCCGCCTCGACCTGGAAAAAGCCGCGCATCAGGGCCATCAGCCCGCGCGCCAACAAGACACCGGCCCCTAGCCCCAGCAGGCAGCCCAAGATCGAGAGCAGCCCTGCCTCCACCAGCACCTGGGCCATCACCTGCCGACGCTGCATGCCGATGGCTCGCAGCATGCCGATCTCTCTGGTGCGCTCCAAGACGGTGGTGGCAAAGGTGTTGTAGATCAAAAAGGCGCCCATGAACTGGGCGACGACGGAGAAAAACGCCAGGGCCAACTGGTAGGAGCTGGCCATGCGAGGGACCTGGTCGGCGCGTGCCGCCGGGTAGCCGACCCGCGCGCTCTGGCCCAGGCGGCTCTCTAGCTCTGCTTTCAGCGCGGCCAGGGCCTGGGGATCGTCGCCGATGCCATCCTGCGCCTGGATGCTGATCTCGCTGTAGCCTCGTTCGAGGGCAAAGATGTCTGACACGACGTCGATGGGCACAAAGGCCACGTTGCCGCCATTGGTCATCGCCGCGCCTTCGTTGGCCAACAGACCCGTGATCTTGAGCCGCTCGTTGGCGGCTGGCCCAGAGAGCAACAGGGCGCCCCCAAGAGTCAGGTCGTTTTGCTCGGCAAAAGACTGGCAGACGAGCGCCTCATATTGCCCGAGCGCCGGAAAGCGGCCTGCCACGAGCGTATAGACCCTCATCTTGGGCTCTAGCGCCGGATCGATGCCGATGATCTGCAGGCTCTTGCCCAGCGCCATCTGCCCGCTGGCATTCTGAGCACTGCGGCCATCGCCGAGCAGCCCCGGCAGCACCGTGCTGGTGCGCAGCATGGGCACAGCCAGGCGCACCCCCGGCGCCTGGCGCGCCACGTCCAGCACCGACTCGCCGACGGTGGCCTGGTTGCCCAGGGGCGTGATCTGCAACTCGGCGCCACCCAGCGTGCGCTCGAACAGCGCGTTGAGGGTGTTGGTGGCGTTGCGGTTGGTGATGCTGGTGGCCAACACCGCGGCCACGCCCAACGCAATGCCCAGCAGGGTAAGCAGCGTGCGTCCCGGTCGAGTGCGCAGGTTGCGCCAGGCCATCGAGGCCGAGGTCAAATGCCGGCGACGTTTGGCCACCTACGACGTCCCTGCGACGGCCTGGGGCGTGGGCGACAGGGCGCCCGCGGTCATCACCAACGGCTGGCCTGACGCCGACTCTTGATTCAGGGCCAGATACGCCCGTCCGACCGCAAAGGCCTGCTGGTTGAGCGCCACCAGCCGCTCGGGAACGCGCAAGGCAATGGCCCGCTGCCACACCTGCTCTGGGACCTCCATAAAAGTGGACAATGCCCCCAGCAGAACCACATTGCTCACCTGGGCGCTGCCCAGCTCTTGGGCGATGCGCAGCGCCGGCAGATAGTGCCGCCGGATGCCCGCATACGCCTCTTGCTCTTGGGCCGCCGTGGGATACACCTCCGTGCCCGCAGTCACCGAGGCAGGCGCGAGGCGATAGTCGTTGCACAGCACGATCGCGCCAGGTCGCAGCAGTTCCAGGTGGCGTAGCGCCTCCAGGCGCTCAAAGGCGAGGAGGTAATCCACCTCACCCGGCAGAATGAGCGGCGAATAGACGCGCTGGCCCCAGCGCACCTGGCTGCTGACACTGCCGCCGCGCTGGGCAATGCCGTGAATCTCGGACTTTTTGACATCCAGGCCCAGCTCCAGGCCGGCCAGCGCCACGAGATCGGCCGCCACCAGAATGCCTTGCCCACCCACGCCCACCAGCAGGAAATTGGCGCTCATCTCTGCGGCTCATCCTGCGGCGCAGCCGCCAACTGCTCGCGGAAGAGAATGGCGCCCACGGGGCACACCTGCGCGCATATCTCGCAGCCGGTGCACAGCAGCGGGTCGATGGCCACGCGCGGGCGCTGATTCAGCTCGCACACCTCATTGCTGTTGAAAAGAGCGGGGCACCCCACCCTTAGACAGACGCCGCAGGCCACGCATTGGGCGGCGTCCACCCGCAGCGGCAGATAGCGGCGACGCGCCTCGGGCAACAGCGCGCAGCCGCGCTGCGAGATGATCACCGCGGGCTCATCCAGCGCCAGGCAGTCGTTGAGGGCCTGCTCGACCTCTGGCAGCGCATAGGGATCGACGGTATAGACATGCTCGATGCCCAGGGCGCGCACCAACGGCTCCAGCGGCGTCGCGCTCGTCGTCACCTGTTGCAGCGTGCGCCCCGTGCCCGAGTGCGGTTGGTGGCCCGTCATGGCCGTGGTGCCGTTGTCCATAATGATCGTGATGGTGTTGCTCTTGTTATAGGCCACATTGAGCAGCGCGGGGATGCCGCTGTGGAAAAAGGTCGAGTCGCCAATCACCGCGACGTTTCTCTCTTGCACGCCCGCCTTGGCCACGCCGTGGGCTACGCCAATGCTGGCGCCCATGCAGCCGCACGTGTGCACCGCGCTGAGGGGCGGCATGAGCCCCAGCCCGTAGCAGCCGATATCGCCATTCACCACCAGCTTGAGCTTGTTGGTGATGACGAAAATGCCCCGATGAGGGCACCCGGGGCACAGCGCGGGAGGGCGCAAAGGCGGCGCCAGCCGCTGTGTGGCGGCCCGGGTCGGTCGCGACGTTGGAGGCAGCAGGCCGGCGCGAACGGCGCTCTCGAGCACCGCCGCCGGGCTCAGCTCGCCGATGAGGGGAAAGATGCTCTTGCCCTCACAGGCAATGCCCAACAGCCGGAGCTCTTCCTCGATAAAAGAGTCTTGCTCCTCGATGACGAGCAAGCGCCGCACCTGGGCGGCAAAGCGGGCCACCAGCCTGCGGGGCAGGGGATAGGTCATGCCCAGCTTGAGGAACGAAGCGCGTGGCAAGATCTCGCGGGCGTATTGGTAGGCCACGCCATTGGCCACAATCCCCAGCTCTGCCTCGCCCGGCTCGATGACGTTGCCCGCAAAGGTGTCGGCAAAGTCGGCCAGGCGCGCCATGCGCTCTTCCACGACACCCCGGCGAATGCGAGCATGGGCCGGAGCCAAGGCGTATTTGGCGATATCGATCTGATAAGAGGGCAGCTCGGTGCGGGGCTCTCGGCGCGGCGCCTCATCGAACGTCACCACACTGTGCGCATGGGCGATGCGCGTGGTGGTGCGCAACATGACCGGCACGTCGAACTGCTCACTGACGGCCAGCGCCACTTGCACCAGGTCCCTGGCAGTCTGGCTATCGCTGGGCTCCAGGCAGGGCACGCGAGCGAACCTGGCATAGCGGCGGCTATCTTGTTCGTCTTGAGAGCTGTGCATGCCAGGGTCGTCGGCGACCACCAGGACCAGGCCGGCTGCCAGGCCGGTGGCTGCCGCGTAAAAGAGGGCGTCGGCGGCCACGTTGAGGCCCACCTGCTTCATCACCGCCATCGACCGCGAGCCCGCATAGGCCGCACCGATAGCCACGTTCAGGGCCACCTGCTCGTTGGGGCTCCACTCGGCATAGACGCCGGGCATCGCGGCGAAATGCTCCAGGATTTCGGTGCCAGGGGTGCCGGGATAGCCGGCCGCCACGCGCACGCCCGCTGCCCACGCGCCCTGGGCCACCGCCTCATTGCCAGATAAGAGCTTTCTCACAAGCTTTTGGCCTGCAGTATCTCCATGCAGCACCATAGTGGGCCCCCTGATGGCGTCGCTGTTTGCAGTCAACACCCCTGCGAGTCGAGACCTGCCCGGGCTGTTGCCCCGGACGCTCTTACTCGACAGGGGCAAGATAACCCCGAAACGAGTCTGGGCGCCTGTGCATAGATCAATCGCCCGTGGACGCCTGCTGTGTGGCAGGGCCCACTGGCGATGGCGGCAAGCCGCTGGCGCGACCTCATTCCCCTGCAGGTCTTGGTACGCCCTTCGGCGCCGCTGCCTTGCAAGCGCTGCGATTGTAAATCACCTTTGTGTTCAAGTCCAGGGCATTTACAAGGCGGATGTACAGAATATCTCGCGCAGGGATGAAATCCCCGCCCGGGCTCGGCCAAGGGCCGCCACACCGCACAGCTCCGTCGCGCAACTGAGTTTTGGCAGGGCGAGAGCAGCCGGACCATTCTGGCCCGGTCTGGGACCGCGGCAGCATGCCGCGGCTGCGCGGTTGCAGGGAATGTTGGCGAACGCAGCCGGCCTGCGCGTAGGATCGCACTAGTCCGGTCCAAGACCATGTCGGACCAAGACCGCGGCAGCATGCCGCGGCTGCTGTTGTTTGCTCTGGTCGACCCGCACCAGCGAGCGCAGCCGGGCCATTCTGGCCCGGTCTGGGACCGCGGCAGCATGCCGCGGCTGCTGTTGTTTGTGCTTTGTGACGCGATTCTGCTTTTGAATAGGGGCCGGGCGGTCGCCTGCAGATATAGCGCGTCGCTTTTGCCGCGCCGACACAACCTGCTCCTAATGGAATCGCTGGACGCTACGGCGAGCCGCAGCTAGAATCCGCCCAACGGCGAGGCAAGAGCGCGCTATCCGGTGTGGTCGGGCGTTGGCGGCCCTCCACCTGGCCGCTCGCGGTTGGCCTGACGGCAAACAGAATGGGAGAGGCATGACCACAGGCGCCACCGAGGCTGAGCACACCGTCCAACTCACGGCGCGATTCGTCATCGGCCATGATGGCGCTGACCACGTCGTCTACGACCACGGCGTGGTGGTCTATCGCGGCGATACGATCCTGTTCTGTGGCCAGGAGTACCGCGATCCCGTGGACGAGACGCTGGACCTGGGCCTGTCCATCATCAGCCCGGGGTTCATAGACCTGGACGCCGACGTCGACACCGACCATGCCCTGATCGATGTGGCCTTTCCCCGCGACCCGCGCGACGCTTTTCGCATGGGCGCGAGGTTTCGCACGGTCGATCCCTATACCGACGAGGACCTGCGCGTGCGGCAGACGTACTCGCTGGCGCAATTGCTCAAGAACGGCATCACCACGGCCATGCCCATCGAGGGGGAGCTTTTCCACGGCTGGAGTCAGAGCTATCGCGAGTTTGAGATTATGGCCGACGTGGCGCTCAACCTGGGGTGCCGGCTGTATGTGGGGCCATCGTTCAAGTCGTCTCCGGGCCCTGGCATGGCCGTTGACGCGCGCCGCAGCGCGCAGAGCTGGAGCGATGCCCTGGCGTTCGTCGAGCAGTTCGACGGCCAGGGGCACGGCCTGCTGCGGGGTTTTATGAACCCCTGCCAGATCAACTGCACCAGCGAGGAGCTCTTGTTGCGGGCGTCGGCGTTCGCCCAGGCCAGGGGCATGCCCATGCGCCTGCACGCCTGCGAGGGCCTGCACGAATGGGAGCTGATCCGGAGCAAGGGGGGCGAGAGCACCATCGCCTATTTCGAGGAGCTGGGCCTGCTATCGCCGCGCTTGCTGATTCCCCACTGCCTTGTGGCGCGCGACCGCGAGCTCAGGCTGCTGGCCGAGCGCGGCGTATCCGTGATCCACACCCCGATTGCCGAGATCAATTTCGGCGCGGCGCTGGTCTCGTTTGCCAAGTACCAGCACTATGGAATCAACATCGCTATGGGCACCGATGCCCAGCCCGACGACATGATCCAAAACATGCGCCTCGCCTGGAACCTGGATCGGCAATTCCACCGGCGCGAGATCTATAACGTCTATCCAGATCGTGGCCCAGCCTACAATCTGCTGGCGGGGCAGGCCGAATATCCGCGCCTCACCGGCGCAGACGTCTTTCGAGCGGCCACCACCAATGGGGCCAAAGCGCTGGGCAGAGACGATCTCGGCAGGCTCTCGCGGGGCGCCAAAGCGGATATCATCGTGATCGGCCTGGACGACCTCGCCGTCGGCCCCTACGAGGACCCGATCCGCACGCTGATCATGAGCTGCGTGGGCAACAATGTCACCCACACCATCGTCAACGGCAAAATGCTCATGCGCGACCGGCACCTGCTGGGCATCGATGAGCGCGCCCTGCTGTGTCGGGCCCAAGAGGTCTATGAGCG
>Ga0351918_1020_pt1 | contig 73092 bp, 58 predicted proteins | sample TotcelHT113001N5_FD_206844 | JGI IMG/M metagenome (GOLD analysis project Ga0351918, IMG submission 206844) | Enriched cells from coal bed in the Powder River Basin, Montana, United States - Total cells T11 rep1 HSBNCT.T11.300.1.N5 ... | reverse complement strand
CCTCGCTCTGTGTGGCGGAAGGCGACATCGCAGCCTACCAAGAGCTCAAGCGACTGTTTGCAGCAAGAGACGACGCAGGCCGAATCGCGTTTCGGGGTGCCTTTGAGCGTTACTATGGTCTCTATGCAGGCGGCGTTACCCAGAGTTGGCGAGATCGCTACTTTGAGCTGTTGTTTGGATTGCACATCCAAGAGGGTGTCGATCCCTATACACCCATTCTGCGATCTCTGTACGCCATACCGCGTCACAAAGGTGACCAGGCTCTGCAGTTTTCGTTCGTATCCAAGATGGTCGCTATTCACGACGAAAGCTATCCGCTGTATGATCGCTATGTGAGGGGCTTTTTTGGGATCGAGCCTCCCTCGATCGGTGGCACCGGCTTTCGCATCGCGGGCTTTGTGGCCCATATGCAGTGGCTGCGCCAGACGTATCGCGCCTGGGCACACGACACCACATTTCGGCAGGTGATTGTATCGTTGAGGGAACGCTACCCATGCCTGCAGACTGCGAGCGTCTCTCGACTGGCAGACATGCTCGTTTGGGCGGCGGGCAAGTTCGGGCTCGAATGCGCGCCAGAGGCGGAGCAGCTAACATGACAGCCCGCATCTCCCAATCCCAGCTCGAATCCTACCTCTGGGGCGCGGCAGTGCTGCTGCGCGGGACTATCGACGCTGGCGATTACAAGCAGTTCATCTTTCCGCTGCTGTTCTACAAGCGGGTGTGCGACGTCTACGATGAGGAGACTGTGCTGGCGCTGGCCGAGTCGGAAGGCGACGAGGACTATGCCCAGTTTCCCGAGCACCACCGCTTTCAGATTCCGCGCGAGGCTCATTGGCGAGCGGTGCGCCAAGTGGCGCGCGATGTTGGCGGCGCGCTGCAGGCTGCCCTGCGCAGCATCGAGATTGCGAACCCCGACAAGCTCTTGGGCATCTTTGGCGACGCGCAGTGGACGAACAAAGATCGCCTGCCAGATGCGCTGCTACGCGACCTGATCGAGCATTTCAGCACGTTGGAGCTGACCCTGGCCAACCTGCCGGAAGACGAGCTGGGCCAGGGCTACGAGTACCTGATCAAGCAGTTCGCCGACGACTCGGGGCACACGGCGGCCGAGTTTTACACCAACCGCACCGTGGTGCACCTGATGACCGCGCTGCTGCAGCCGCAGCCGGGCGAGAGCGTGTACGACCCCACCTGCGGTTCGGGCGGGATGCTGCTTTCGTGCGTAGCGCACTTACGCGACCACGGCCAGGAGTGGCGCAACGTGCGCCTCTATGGCCAGGAGCGCAATCTGATGACCTCGTCGATTGCGCGCATGAACTGCTTTTTGCATGGCATCGAGGATTTCCGCATCGAGCGCGGCGACACGCTGGCGGAACCCAAGTTCGTGGAAGGCGACCGGCTGCAGCGGTTCGACGTGGTGCTTGCCAACCCGCCCTACTCAATCAAGCAGTGGGATCGCGCGGCCTTCGCCTCTGATCCGTGGGGGCGCAACCTGTACGGCACGCCGCCGCAGGGACGCGCCGACTATGCATTCCAGCAGCACATCATATGTAGCCTATCGGAAGAAGGCCGATGCGCAGTGCTGTGGCCCCACGGTCTTTTGAGCCGACAGGACGAAGCTGAGATTCGGCAGAAGATGGTGAAGACTGACCTAGTCGAGGCTGTCATCGGTCTTGGTCGCAATCTCTTCTACAACTCTGGACTGGAATCCTGCATTGTGATCTGCCGGAAGGTAAAGGCCGCCCACCGCAGGGGCACGATCCAGTTCATCGATGCAGAGACATTCATTCATCGGGAGCGGGCACAGTCGTTCCTGTCGCCAGAGGATATCGCGGAGATCCTGGCACTCTATCGAGCAGGAGAGACGGTCCTAGGACTGTCTGCGTTGGTGAGTGTCGACGATGTTCTGAGGAACGGTGGCAGTCTGAACATCAAGCGCTATGTCACGCCAATGCAGTCGGCAGGCGATAGCGGTGTAGTCGAAATCCGGGAACGGCTTGATGAGTGGCTGGATTCTTCAGCAGAAGCGAGGCGGGCTCTAGGCGATCTTCTGGGCCGAAACTACGAAGCTGCACACATTCGTGCGTATAATCCTGAATCCGAGATACCTAGCATACTGGGTCGGGCTGGCTGGCGCCGAGTCCGGCTGGGCGAAGTCGCCACACAGTATACGCAGCGTGTCAATGACCCTGGCAGTTCTGACTACGACCGCTATGTAGGGTCGAATTGCATTGACCGGATGGACTTTCGAGTCCGGAGGTGGGACTCAACTTCGTCCGTGATCTCCTCAATGAAGGCGTTCGCACCTGGCGACTACCTTCTGGTAAGGCGAAGCCTCTACGGCAGTGACTTCCGCGAGAGGGCGCCCCGCGCGGACTTTGCCGGTTTGTGCTCGTCAGACATCCTCACGATTCGCGAAAACCCGGCGTTCATTGCTGATGGATTCCTGATTGCAGTCTTGAACAGCTCGAGGCTCTGGGAGTACGTGGTAGCGCGCGCCACGGGCTCTCTCACACGACGGATCAAGTGGCGTGATCTAGCGCGGTTCGAGTTCGACCTGCCGCCGCTGGAGCAGCAGCGGCGCATCGCGGCGGTGTTGTGGGCGGTGGAGGAGTGCCAGGTATTTGTGGACGGCATGGGACAGAAGTTACTAGAGGTGCGAGCGGCGACAGTTGAGGCGCATTTTGCCGAGTCCCGCGTGCAGACATCCTGGGCAGAGCTTGGCCAACTGTCCGACGTGGTCTACGGAATCACTCTGGATGGACACCGTGCGATTCTCAGCAATCGGGCTCCGTACCTGCGAGTGGCGAACGTGCTTCGCAATGAGATTGATCTGCTCGATGTCAAAGATCTCGGATGCACCGACGACGAGGCCAAAAAGTTCGCGCTGCAGCAGGGTGACGTGCTAATCGTGGAAGGGCACGCAAATCCTGACGAGATCGGGCGAGCAGCAGTGTGGCGCTCACAGCGCCAAGGGGTGCTCCACCAGAACCACCTCATCCGTGCACGATGCCATTCCGGATTGCTGCCGGAGTACTTGTGCCTCTACACGAACAGTCAGTCGGGTAGGTCGTACTTCCGTGGGCGCTCCAAAAGCTCAAGCGGACTCAACACTATCAACTCAACCGTAGTGAAGCAGTTCATGGTGCCTGCGCCTGATCCGAGTGAGCAGACTAGGTTGGTTCGCGCGGTAGAGGAGCTTGACAGTCTCCAGAGCGCCGTCGCTCTTGTCCGGACGCGGCTCCGAGAGATGACGGCTGCGCTGCTTGAGGATGTATCAACGTGAGGAATACGATGGCACTTATTATGCCGAAGGTGATCGGGAAATCTGCTCGAGGCGCGTGGAACGCGTAACCCATGAACAGAAGACTGACTCCAGCGTTTACCGAGCTGACAATGGATGCTCTACTGAAGGCGTTCTGGTTCAGGCCATCGCTTCGATTCTTCCTACAACAGCACGGAATAGCCGAGAAAACGCTCGCCTGTTGGCACCCAGACCAAAGCAAGCGTCAGTACATCGAATGGCTGTGGCCACGTCTGGTTAGGGACGATAGGGGCAATCAAGCTATCCTCGCTATGGCGAGGTCACTGGCAGAGATGAATGACTTCCCCGACCTGGAGCGTCGAGAGGACACCGTCATTCGGGTTCCGGAGGCGAAGTTGGCCGCGGGGCGCCTCAGAGAACCGGTGCAGAAGGTCGATGCCGCTCTCGGTGAATCGGAGCAAGCGCAGCAACGCCGTCAAGCCGCACAGCAGAGTCGCGTGCAGGTGGCGAGTACACAGCCGTCTATCGGGAAGCTCCAGAAGGAACTCGATGGACTGATCCCTGACTTGGGCACGCAAGAAGCCGGATATGCCTTCGAAAAGTGGTTCTACGATCTGGCGGTTTTCTATGAGCTTTACGCTCGACCAGGGTACAAGACGGGTGGTCGTCAGATCGACGGGGCAGTGACAATCGAGAGTACGACTTATCTGGTTGAGACAAGGTTCACCCGAGAGCCTATCGGGTCGCCTGACATTGACGTGTTCATGGCGAAGATCGAGTCCAAAGCAGACAACACGATGGGCCTATTCGTGTCCATCGCGGGGTTCAACGAAGGAGCCGTCCAGGCCGCCTCGAAAGCCAAGACGCCCATGCTACTGCTCGATCACAGCCACCTCATGAACCTCATTCTGAGGGGCGTAATGACGCTTCCCGATGTCGTGGCTCGTGTCAAGCGCCATGCATCGCAAACCGGTTCGGCCTTTCTTCCGGCATCGGAGTTCTAGCATGCTCGCTTTCACCGACTCCAACACGGTCGAGCAGATGCTTCTGGGTGCCCTGACGCGGCCAGCCTCCAGCCAGCCGCGCCGCGTGGGCGGCTAGCTGGGTGCATACTATGGAGGTGACTCGTGACTGAGGTGCCCAAGCCTCCCGCCAGAGGGCCGAAGCTGTCTGCGCTGATCGCAGCCTATGAGAAGATGCAGCGCGATGGCTCGTTGCAGTACGAATTTGCTCACCCAGCCATCTTGAGGTTGAACGAGCAGATCGATCTCATGATGGCTCCCATGCGGGCGCAGCAGGAATCACTGATGGACGCCATTCACCGCTCTACCAACGCTTGGGCGGAGAGCGCGAGCTTCGCGAGGCTGCAGGAAACCATTACCGAGGCGATGGGTCGGCTATCTCCGAGCACCAGCATGTTGGCAGACCTGCCGCGGATAGATGAGTTCTGGGCAGAACGCCTGCACGGTGGGGATCGCCTGCAGGAGCTGGCCCATCTTGCCGCCAAGATCACCCTAGCGGAGTCATCGGCCTATCTTTTCGATGCGGCGAACTCCCTTGCCCGCGTGAACACAGCGCACCTTCGGGATTGGGCCGCCTCCTGGCATACAGACCTGCTCGAGCCGCACGGGGCGCTTGCTGGCTTTCTGTCCAGCTATGACGCGTTCATGACGGATGCCCTGATGCCGGATACCCTCGCTCGGCTACCGAGCTATGCATTGTCGGGCGCAAGCCGCGAGGTGTTCGTCACTGGACACACGCTCAGAATCGTGTCCCGGTCATGCAGGACTGACGAAACCGATGACGACTGTGAAACAGACACTACCGATTGGACTGAGCAGGAATCCTTGACCAGCATACGCCTCCTTGGTCAAGTCGATCCTGAACTCGCAAGAACATATGCTGGCGCCCGAGAAGCCTATGAATCTACGAACCCAGATCGAGAAAGGCACGTGCTCACGTCGTTGCGTGAGCTCTGGCTTCACCTGCTACGGCGGCTAGCCCCCAGTGAGGAGGTTCTTGTTTGGATTGCCGGTCGGGGGGGCGATCTGCTCTACAAGGGTCAACCGACTCACAGAGCCCTCATCCTGTATATCTGCCGCGACCTAGATCACCAGCCGATGAGCGAATTCGTCGATAGCGATGCCAAGGTGTTGCTGAAGATGCTAGACTTGTGTAACCATCTCCATGGTCTCGGAAGAGAGCTGTCCGACGCCGACCTGAGGGCGCTCCTGTTGCGCACCGATTCGGGGCTCCAGTACATTCTGCAGATCGCAGGGATTGGCAAGACATGACCTTCACCGAATCCAACACCGTCGAGCAGATGATCCTCGATGCCACCGCAGTGGGCGCTCGCGGCTTGCTCGCAGCGGCCGTAACTCACCATGATGCGGCGAACCGGCCTATGCAAACTGGCCCTGACGGGCGTCGGCCACACCCGCGAGGGGGCAGCCATGCGCTGGACTGAATCGGAGCCCAAACCATGAACCTGAACGAACTCCAGGCGCAGATCTCCCTCGGCGAGGACAGCCGCCGCCAGTTCAAACAGGATGTCACAAATGCAGATGCGCTCGCCGCAGAGCTGGCGGCCTTTGCCAATTCGGAGGGGGGCGCCATCTATCTGGGCGTCGCCGACGATGGCTCTCTGCCGGGCCTGAGCCGGGCGGACGTGGCGCGGATCAACCAACTGATCGGCAATGCCTCCGCGCAGCACGTGCGCAGTCCCCTGACGGTGCAGACCAAGAATATCGGTGTGGGTGAGGAGCGCGTGGTCATCGTGCTCACCGTCCCCAAGGGTCAAGACAAACCCTATTTCGACCGCAATGGCGTGATCTGGCTCAAGAGCGGGGCCGACAAGCGGCGCGTGAACTCTAAAGAAGAGTTGCGCCGCCTTTTCCAGAGCGTGGATCAGTTCCATGCCGATGAGCTACCCACCAGGGCGGGCCTCGACAAGCTGGACAAGCTGCGCTTGCGCGATTTCCTGCGCGATGTGTACCAGCAGCCGTATCCCGATTCGCCGGACGAGCTGCTGAGATTGCTGCAAAACATGAACCTGGCCACAGACGGCGGTGTGCTGAACCTGGCCGGCGTGCTGCTGTTCGCTGAGCGGCCGGAGTGGATCAAGCCGCAGTTCATCATCAAGGCCATCCGCTACCCCGGCAACACCATTCACATCAGCGAGTATGTCGACACCGAGGACTTTGCCGGGCCCCTACCCGAGATGTTTGCGGGCGCCATGGCCTTTGTGATGCGCAATCTGCGCAAAGTCCAGGCCGGACAGGGCGTCAATGCGCCTGGCGTGCCCGAGATACCTCCAGCCGTTTTTGAGGAGCTGTTGGTCAATGCCTTGGCTCACCGCGATTACCTGGTCAGCGCCCCCATCCGGCTGTTTGTCTTTGACAACCGCATCGAGATCATCAGCCCCGGCCACCTGCCTAATAACCTGACCGTAGCCAAAATCCGAACCGGCAACTCTAATATCCGCAACCCCATCTTGGTCTCGTACATCGCCAAGGGTATGCTGCCCTACCGTGGCCTCGGCTCTGGCATCAAGCGGGCGCTAGAGCATTGGCCTGACATCGATTTTAGCGATGATCGGGAGGGTTGCCTGTTCACAGCCACAGTTCACCGCAAAGAGATAGCAGCGGCGGCGGAAACGGCAAGTAGTTCGGAGAAAAGTTCGGAGAAAAGTTCGGAGAAAATCCTGGAACTGCTGAGAGCTAACCCCAAACTGGCCGCCAGGGAGCTCGGCGACCTGTTGGGCATTACCCAGAGGGCAGTGGAAAAGCAGGTAGCCATCCTGCGCAGGGAAGGGCGGCTACGCCGCATTGGCCCCGCCAAAGGCGGCTATTGGGAGGTGACGGAGTGACCTTCACCGAAGCCAACACCGTCGAGCAGATGATCCTGGATGCCGTGACGCGGCCCGTTGCCGGCCAGCCGCGCCGTGTGGGTGACACGCGCGGCACGTACCTGGGCGACTCTCTTGGCGACCTGCTGCGACCCGCGCAATGGAGCTACGAGGCGCCCGCCGCGATCCCACGCCAGTTGGGCGATGTGCTGGTCGAGCCGTGGCTGCGCGAGGCGCTGATCCGCCTCAACCCCGAGATCGCCGCCCAGCCCGACCGCGCCGACGAGGTGATCTATAGCCTGCGCGCCATCCTGCTCACCGTGCAGGCCGATGGTCTGGTGCGCGCCAACGAACAGATGACCGCCTGGCTGCGCGGTGAAAAAAGCATGCCCTTTGGCCCGCGCGGCGAGCATGTGCCCGTCCGCCTGGTGGACGCTGCCCGGCCGGCCAACAACCAGCTCACCGTTACCAACCAGTGGATCTATCAGGCCGGAGCTATCGAGAAGCGGTTCGACATCGTCTTTGTCGTCAACGGCCTGCCGCTGGTCATCGGCGAGGCCAAAACGCCCACGCGCAGCGCCGTCACCTGGTTCGACGGCGCCTACCAGATCAACCAGATCTATGAGGTCGACGCGCCGGCCATGTTCGTGCCCAACGTGTTTTCCTTTGCCACCGAGGGGCGCGTGTACCGCTATGGCGCCATCCGCATGCCCATCGAGCAGTGGGGGCCCTGGCGCGACGACGATAATCAGGACGAGGGCGAGCTGCGTCATGTGCAGGCTGCCGTGCAGAGCATGTTGCGGCCAGAGGTCGTGCTCGACATCCTGGCGCACTTTACGCTCTACGCCACCGATAAACGGCACCGTCGCTGCAAGCTCATCTGCCGCTACCAGCAGTATGAGACCACCAACAAGATCGTGGCGCGCGTGGTCAAGGGCTATCCCAAAAAGGGACTCATTTGGCACTTTCAGGGCAGCGGCAAGTCGCTGCTGATGGTCTTTGCCGCCCAAAAGCTGCGGCTGCATCCGCAGTTGGGCAATCCCACAGTGATCATCGTTGTGGATCGCATCGACCTCGACACCCAGATCAGCGCCACGTTCAACGCCGCCGAGGTGCCCAACCTGGTGGCGGTGGCCACGCGGCAAGAGCTGCAGGCGCTATTGGCGCAGGACGTGCGCAAGGTGCTCATCACCACCATTCACAAGTTCGGTGAGGCGGGCGGGCGGCTCAATGAGCGCTCGAACATCATCGTGATGGTGGACGAAGCGCACCGCACGCAAGAGGGCGATCTGGGCCGCAAGATGCGCGAGGCGTTGCCCAACGCCTTTCTGTTTGGCCTCACCGGCACGCCCATCAACCGCGCCGACCGCAACACCTTCTGGGCCTTTGGCGCCGACGAGGACGAGCATGGCTATCTCAGCCGCTACTCGTTCCAGGATTCGATTCGCGACCACGCCACGCTGCCGCTCCATTTCGAAGCGCCCGAGGTGCGGCTCAAGATCGACCGCGCCGCCATTGACGAGGCTTTTGGCCAGATTACCGGCGCGCTGTCAGAGCAGGATCGCGATGACCTCGCCCGACGCGCCGCCAAGATGGCCGTGCTGGTCAAGAACCCCGAGCGCCTTCGCGCCGTGGTGGCGCACATGGTCAGCCACTTTCAGCAGAAGATCGAGCCGAACGGCTTTAAAGCCCAGCTGGTCGTCTTTGACCGCGAGTGCTGCGTGCTCTACAAGCAGGCTATGGACGAGCTCATCAGCCCCGAGGCCAGCGTCATCGTCATGACTGCCGCGCCCGGCGATCCGCCCGCATGGCGCCAGCACGAGCGCGACAAGGATGCCGAGGAAAAGCTGCTCGACCGTTTCCGCGACCCGGTCGATCCGTTGCAGTTCGTCATCGTCACCGCCAAGCTGCTCACCGGATTTGATGCGCCGATCCTGCAGGTGATGTATCTCGACAAGCCGATGAAGGATCATAACCTGTTACAGGCCATCTGCCGCACCAACCGCACCCTGGGCCAGGAAAAGACGCACGGCTTGATCGTGGACTATATCGGCATCTTTGATGATGTGGCGCGCGCTGAACTTTGACGAAAAGGCCGTGCAGCAGGTCGTGTCGAACATTGACGAGCTGCGGCAGCAGTTGCCGATCCAGATGGCCAAGTGTCTGGCGTTCTTTGCCGGCGTGGATCGCGACGTGCTCGGGTACGAGGGGCTCATGGCCGCGCAACAGTGCCTGCCCAACAACGCCATGCGCGACCGGTTCGCCGCCGAGTACTCGGTTGCGGGCACTATCTGGGAGGCGCTGTCGCCTGATCCCTGCCTGACTCCCTATGAGCAGGACTATCGCTGGCTGACGCAGGTCTATGAGTCGGTCAGGCCGCCCAGCGGGAATGGCAAGCTGCTGTGGCACGCCCTCGGCGCCAAGACGATCGAACTGATCAACCGCAACGTGCACCTCGATACGGTGCGCGACGATCTTGAGACGCTGGTGTTGGATGCCGATCTGCTCGAAGGTATCCTGAGCGAGCTCGATGCGGACGGCAAGGGCAGGGAGATCGAAATCAGGATTGTCGCACGCTTGCGCAGGCACCTGGGCAACCCGGCCTTTGTCGCGCTGGGCGAGCGCCTAGAGCGCATCAAAGAGCGTCACGAGCAGGGCTATACGACCAGCCTCGAGTTCCTGAAGGAGATTCTGGCGCTGGCCAGAGACGTTCTGGAGGCCGAGCGGCTGGTCGATCCCGAAGAGGAGCGCGATCGCGCGAAAGAGGCCCTCACGGAGCTGTTCAATGAGGCCAGGAACCTCAACACACACATTATCGTCGAGCGCATCGTCACGGACATCGACGAAATCGTCAAGAAGGTGCGCTTTGCCGGCTGGCAGGCCACCTCGCAGGGCGAGAGGTTGGTGCAGCGGGAGTTGCGGAGGGCACTGCTCAGGTACAAACTGCATACCGATCAGGACCTGTTCGATCGGGCGTATGCGTATATAAGGGAGTATTACTAGAGAACAATCAGTGCTCAACGGACAGAGGAGCAATCGATACTCGCTGACTCAGAAGACCGAGTCCCTCCTCGGTGATTGAGCGATCGCCTGTGACGCTGTGTTCGAGCACGAAAGCGTGCTCGAACGCGAAGGGGCCAAGCTATTCGCTGGCCGCCGGGGGGGTGTTATGATTCAGCTGAAATTGGACATTCGGCCTGGAGAAGTTAGCATCTTGTTTGCAGGAGGACTCCATGGCCGAGACACGCAGACAGTTCACCGCCGAGCAGAAGATCGCCATATTGCGGCGGCATCTGTTGGAGCACAGCGCCGTCTCGAAGCGGAGCGACGAAGAGAGAGTACGATCTGTTGGTAACCAGCCCTCGGTGTTCTACCCCAGCAGCTTCAGCTACGTTACGCCCAGGGCTCGGCTGGAGGGGCTGAACGGCGAGATCATGGCTGAGCGCCGCCGCAAGCTGGCCGTCGCACGCCAGACCAGGCAGATGGTGCGCCACCAGCCGCAGCTGGAGGAGCAGCGTCCCATACTGGTTGTCGCTTTGTGAGAGAGGCCGACTATTCATTTTGCGCTGCACGATTACACTAACACGCCCTCTCGCCCGATGAAGTCGTCCGTCGACGGGGCGTTTCTCAGCTCATGAGCGATGCACTCGGCTGAGGGCGCCGTCTCCGGCAGACTGCGGTCCGTTCCTGCGCCGGAAGACGTGTACCTCTCTGCTCGTGGTCTCTTAGTCTAGGGATCGGTCGAAGTTACACACAGCTTAAAGCCCCTGCACGTCCCGCATCACGAGCCTCCGAGGCTCTTTGGACACGTGTCGGTGCATGTCGAAGCCACTCTACGCCCCCTGAAAGGCGATTTTCCATCGCTCGTCTGGGTCGTCAAAGCGCACTTGCTCGGGGGCAAAGGCCTCCGCATCGTACGGCTCGCCTATCCACGCGAGCATGCTCTCGCGATCTTCATTCGCCGGGTCGGCCAGGATGCGCAGTAGCTGCTCGTAACCAGGGACACCACCGCAATCCTCCGGCGGGCCCCGACGTGCGCCGTCCAGGCATACGGGATAGCGCACCGCACCGTCGCGAGCGAGCACCTTCTCCACCGTCACCGTATGCTCCCATGAGTCGCCGAAATCGTAGAGGTAGTTGGCCACCCGGTTGTCCGGGCCAAAGTACGTGCTGATGGGAATCTGCCATCCCGCCAGCACGTGGATCTCGTCCTCCCATTCATCGTCAGGGATGCCGATAGTATCTCGCCGGTCGGTGGAGCGGTTGGTGATCTCGAAAGCATGGAGGTGGTAGTCGAGCCAGCCCATGGCATCCTGGATAGCTACGTGAAGATCCCAGAATGTATAATCCTCGGGCACCTGGATGCACCGCCAGATGGGTGGCTCAATGCCCCTGAGCACGATCTTGACCTGGTAGACATGGTCATACTTGCGCCTCACCATTCCCTCCTCTGTTGGGTGCTGCCCTGTACTCCTAAGGGGCGAGACGGCGAGAGGCAGAACGGCCGCGCCGGACAGTCACGAGAGCCGTCCGTAGCGTCAGAATGCCACCTCGCACCACAAAGACGGTAGCACCAGGCCAAAGGGCTGTCAACGATCCGTTCTGAGAGCGTTGAGAAGCTCGGCTGTAGGTGTCATTGATTGGCCTGCTGTTTGGCAGGCGTAATCGCCCGGTGTTTGCCAAGGCTGATCGGGGGGGGCGTTCACCACGCATGATCGCTTATCGTTTACCCCTGTGATCGCCTGTTGACTACCAGGGGTGCAGCGCGGCTGCACTCTTCTCTGTCAAGGCCAGCTTGCCATCGCCGAAACGGCCACGGAAATCCCACACAGAACGGGTGTTCGGCTGGTTGCCTACGCCTACTCTGCCTGAGGCTGCACACCGAACAAGCCGGCTTTGCGCTTTACGCGCAGGCGATAGCCTTCGCCACGAGTGTTGAGCGTCGAAGTACAGCAACTGGCCCAAGATCGCGGCCGCCAGGAATTCGCGGATGACCGGGATGGCCCCTACATGGCAAAACTTGGTATCTTCCGCGAAAAGCTGGCCGAGCGGTTGGCTGGAAGAGCGGTGAAGGCGGACGAGATACTGTTTCGCCTATGGCAGGTGGGACGCCTGGGCATAGCCGAGTTCTTCACGCTAAACGCGGAGCGCATGGGGCCCGCGGTGGATTGGGAGGCGGAGAGCCCGGACCGCGATCTGCCGCAAAAGATCCGAATCGGTGCGGACGGCGCGGCGACGATCGAGGGTGGCGACTGGCTCCGAGCGCTGGAGCTGCTGGGAAAGGCGTATGGCATGCTCGCGGAGCGGGTGATCAACGAGCAGGCCCGCCAACCCGTGAGCGACGCCGCCCTGGAGGACGCGATGGAGCGGGTGCGAGCCTTCGAGGCGGAGACGGCGCCGCTGGGGAAGGACTGGCGGCGGCGGGTGGCGGCGGCAGCGGGCCGCAGAGCCCGCAGGAGCAGCAGGACGATTCAGGTGCTGGATCCGCAGGCCGCGGCAGTCGTCCAGCGGCTTGCCGCTGCCCAACTCCTCCGCACCGCACTGGCTGGCGGCATCGACCGTCGTAGGGCGCGCTCGGTCACGATGCCCGACACGTTGTGTTCGCCTCCCTGTGCTGGATTGTCGACCTAGAGGGCAGATACGGCCACCCAGAATGCCGACAGGCTAGTCTGTCTGCATCACTGCTTTCCGAGCGCATTGTGCGGTTGTGAGACGCGCTGGACACGGCTAAGCTCATGTTGATATGCGCCTGGACCCCATACTGGTGCCGGAGGCAGACAGCATGAAGACGGGCCAGCAACAAGAGCTTGAGAGTAGCCTCAGGGCCTCACCCAGGCCGGCAGCCGCCGCACTCGCTCTACCGGCGGCTCTCCTGACGCTGTTTGCGTACAGCCTGCCTGATGCGACGACCGCCTTGATATTGGCATCTTTACTCTACGCCACGGCAGCTCTGCTGTGGATCATCTGCAATCGTCATCCTGCGATGGCGGCGCCGGTAACTCTGGGCGCATATGTGACTGCTGTTGTGGCTCTGGCGCTGATCGTGCAGCGAGATGATCTGCTGCTGCTCTCTTGTTTGGTTACGGCGATGGCAGGCTGTTTTGGCGGCGAACGGCTGGCCATCTACACTGCCAGCGCGCAGGCGGTGATCCTGAGCGCTGTGGGCCTGCTGGGCGTGGCATCGTGGCAGCCCGTGGCTCTGGGCATAGCGCTGAATGGCGGCGTATTGGCCGCCTTGCTGACCCTATTGCAGCCCGTGCGTACGCTGGCCTACTGGTCGTTTGAGCGCTACGAGCGGGCCCAGGCGCTGCTGGAAGAGGCCCGCGACCGGCAGGCGGAGCTCAAGCAGACGCTCGAGGCACTGGCGCAAAGCAACCGCGAGCTCGCGCTGGCGCATGATCGTTTGGCGGCCATGCGCCTGGTGGCCGAGGATGCTCGTCGCACCAAAGCTGCCTTTGTATCCAACGTCAGCCACGAGTTCCGCGCGCCGCTGAACATCATCATCGGCCTGACCGAGATCCTGCTGGATGCTAGGCGCGTCTATGGCCGCGAGCTGCCGGTGGGGGCGCGAGAAGATGTTGGGATTTTGCAGCGCAACTGCCAGCATCTGCTTGACCTCATCAACGATGTGCTGGACCTGAGCCAGATTGAGGCCGATCAACTTGCCATGCGCCGCGAATGGGTTGATCTCGGGGCCATCATCTCCAACGCCGCAGACATGGTCCGGCCGCTTATCGAGGCCAAGGGGCTGGCGTTTGAGGTCATAGTGCCCGGCGATCTTGAGGCGGTCTACTGCGATCCTCGGCGCATCCGGCAGGTGATTCTGAATCTGGTCAGCAACGCGGCGCGCTTTACCGAGCAGGGGCGCATCAGCATCGCCGCACGCCGAGAGGCAGAGCAGGTGCTGGTTAGCGTAGAGGACACCGGCCCTGGCATTCGGGTGGATGACATCGAGCGCATCTTTGAGCCTTTTCAACAGTCTGGCTCGACAGGCGCCGTGCTGGGTAAAGGCAGCGGTCTGGGACTGGCCATCAGCCGTGAGTTCGTGCGGATGCACGACGGCCGCATCTGGGTCGAGACGACCCCTGGCAGTGGCAGCACTTTTCACTTTCGCTTACCCGTTCGCCCTGCCGCCGAGCCAAGAGCGGGCGGTGAGCGTTGGCTGACGCCAACCTGGTTCGAACGCGTGCGCACCGCCCGGTCTCCTGCCGCGCAACTGGGCGATCGGGTCGTCGTGCACGATCGCACACACCGGCTGGCGGGCGCTCTTGCGCGGTATGCGGGCGACCTGACCCTGGTCGAGGCGCCGAATCGCGACGCCGTTGCAGCCCTCTCCGAACGAGAATCCGCACGCGCCGTCGTGCTTTGCGCTGACGATGCCCAGTCTCTAGTGGAAGACGTGCAACTGGTGGCCCAACAGCTGGCGAGCACGCCAACGATCGGCATTGTTGTGTGCAAGCCGACGGCTACTGATGAGCTCCTGGGAGCGGTGGACTATATCGTCAAGCCGGTTTCGTCAGAAAGCGTTCGGCGGGCCTGCGAACGGGTGTGCCCGGCCCCCAGCCGTTTCCTCATCGTAGATGACGAGCCGGACGCACGGCACGTCATCACGACACATTTGCAGCGGCTCTACGCTGGCGCCGAGGTGCGAGACGCTGGCTCTGGCCTCGAGATGCTGAACGTGGCGAGTAGTTGGCGACCTGACATCATCTTGCTGGACGTAGTCATGCCCGAGATGGACGGCTGGCAGGCTCTGGCGGCACTAAAGGCCAGGCCGGAGCTGGCCACCCTTCCTGTCGCTATGCTATCAGGCCAGGATCGCCACCCAGAGCCCCTGATGGGTTCCCTGGTGCTGGCCACCATCCATGAAGGCATGAGCTTGGGCAAGCTAATCGCCGTGTTTCGGGCTCTTAACGACGTGCTGCTGCCCCATTCAGCAGGGCCTGTTGCAGCGCCGCAAGAAAGTCAGAGCGACTGACTGGCTTGGCTGCCACCGCTTTTGCGCCCAGGCTGACGGCCAGATCGGCCTCATTGACCACCGAGCAGACGATGATGGGGATGCCGCGCGTGACAGGATCGTTTGCCAGTTGCGCCAGCAACTCCCACCCATCGCTGTTGGGCAGCATCACGTCTAGCACAATCAGATCAGGTAACAACGTGTGCGCGGTGACGAGGGCCTGGCGACCATCGCGCAGTGCGGTCAGCTGAAAGCGGGTGCCGACCAGGCAGCGCGCGTAAAAATGGAGCTGGTCGCTGTTGTCGTCAATGGCCAACACGCGCACCTCGGGCTCGGGAGGCAACCGAAGAATCAGGCGTATTGCGCCGTCGTCGCTCTCGCACTCCACTTCACCCCGGGCCGAAGCCAGCAACTCGTGAATCAACCAGGGCTCTTCAGGACAGGCGCCCGCTACCGGGCCGCCCTCGATCGACAGCTCCGCCCAGCCATCACGGGCCCGGAGTTGTAGATGAATCTCGGCGTTGTCCAACAGCCTGAGCAGAAAGGTGAGCGTGGACAGCACCGCCTGTCGCACTGCCGCCAGAGGGGCAGACGTGCGCACGGCGTCGGACGCATCAGCGAAATGGATCGCCACATGTTGCGCCAGAGCCATCGGCAACGCGAACTCCACGGCGCTCTGCGTTGCCACAGCCACGTCACACCCAGAGCTGCCTGCCTGCGAGTAGAGAGAGCTGACCTCCTCCTCGATCTGCTGCCGCATGGTAGCCAAACCAGAGGGGGGCGCCGCTGTGCCCGCCCCCTGCTCGATGGTCTCGGCCAACAACTCGACCGCCTGTTCTTGGAGCCGGGCCACGTGGCGCACGGTGATCGCCAGTTCGTCGGCCGCCTGCCGCTGGGTCAGGTTGCGGACGTAGCGCGCGTCGAGGACGCGATAGAGGCGATAGGCAATGGCATGTGCCGGTGTGTGGTTGGCCGGCTTGAGGTTGGCCACATTGCGCAAGATGAGGTTCTTTGCCGCCAACTGCTGATCATCAGGCCTGAGCCCCAGCGCAAGCAACAACTCTCTGCTCGGATGATAGGTCGGGTCATACAAGTGATTGAGTGCGTCTCTGAGCTGGTCTCGGTCTATCAACGCTGCCACCCTGTCATAGGTTGGTCAATAATATGTCATTTTCTTGAGCTCGGACACCTGCCATAATGCTCCTAGCGCGTTGCATTCAGGCGCCGTCCGAGCTAGCTGTATTGTACCATCAGCCAGCCAGGCTGGGCAACTGTTCACCAGAGGTTCGTACGGCAAGAGAACGAGGAGGTGCGGCAGCCCAATATCACTCGCGTCCGCTAGTGTGCGGCTCAAGTGTCCCCAGAGCAAAGGAGAAGTGAGATGATGCAGTTTACCCGTCGCGAATTCCTCCAGATTGCGGGTGTCACCGCTGGCGCCGGCCTGTTGGCCGCTTGCGCGCCCAAGGCCACTGCGCCCGCACAGCCGGCCCAGCAACCCGCCGCCGCAGAACCCGCTGCCGAAAAACCTGCCGCTGCCAAGGAAGCGGTCAAGCTCCGCTTCATGTGGCGTCTCAACAACGACGAGAACGCGTTTGTGGATGCGGCCATCGCCCAGTTTGCCACAGTCCGTCCCGATATCACGGTCGAGCCGCTCTACATCGACTCCAAGCAGTTTGACGTGATGTATGCTGCCGGCGACGCCCCTGACGCCCTGGGCACCGGCCCCAACAGCCACGTCGAGCAGTATCTGCGCAAGCAGATCCTTCCGCTGCAGGACTATGCTGAGAAGACCGAGGGGCTGCTCGACGACATCTACCCGGTCGCCCGCAAGGCTTTTACCTGGGAAGGCAAGCTCTACTGCCTCGTTCAGGTGCTCTACTACGGCGGCACCTTCTGCAATAAATCGCTCTTTGAGGAGGCCGGCATCACCCCGCCCCCCGTGGACTGGAACGCCGCAGGCTGGAACTGGGACGACATGCTCGAGGCTGCCAGGAAACTGACCAAGGACACGAAAGGGGATGGCAAAACTGATCAGTACGGTCTGAACCTTGGCCACTGGAGTCCTCAGTCATACACTCGTTATTGGGGCCAGGATCTGATCACCAAAGAAGACTATGAGAGCGCTATTATGCGCAAGTGGCGGCTGGACGAGCCTGCCGTGCGCGAGGCGTGTATCAATGGTCTTCAGGCCCGCGCTGATGCGATGAACGTCGAAAAAGTCATGCCTACACCTGATGCCGCCACCAGCCTGAGCGAGATGGGGCCCATGCTCAAGACCGGCGCGGTGGCCATGGACATCGGCGGTGGCTGGATCGTACGCGGCGCCCTGCCCGAGGGCGTCAAGTTTGTCGCTGGCGTCGGCCCCAAGGGCAACGACGGCGCTGGCACTCGTCACTCGATGGTCTGGGTCGACCCCTTCAAGATCACTAGCACCACCAAAAATCCCGATCAGTGCTGGGACTGGATCTACTGGTTGGCCGCCGATCCCAAGGGCGGGGTCCCCATACAGACCAAGATGCTCGGTTTGACCCCTGGGATCAAGTCCGGCCTGGACGATTTCTTAAAGACAATCCAGGGCCGCCTGGACATGTCGGAGGCCGATCTCCGGACCTTTGTGATGACCGGAATCGAGACCGCTGTGTCTGACACGCTGGGCCACATCCTGGTGGGCTGGGAGGCGTTGCGTCCCATCCTGCAGGCCGAACTCGACCCCGTGTGGAAGGGCACCCGCACAGCCAAAGAAGCCGTGGATATCTTTGAGCCGCTGGTCGCTGACCAAATCCGCAAAAACCTCGAGGCGTTCAATATCTCGTGACATTGGTCAACCGTCAGGGTCGCCCGATAAGGGCGGCCCTGACGGGCACTCGGTGCGTGCCGTCCATCGCACTCAGCGCCACCAGCGCTGCTACACAGAGGAGTGAAGCCCATGGAGGCTCGGCGTAGGCTGACCCAGCGCGCCAGACGCGAGGAACTGGTCTTTTACCTGTGCGTGTTGCCATGGATCATCGGCTTCGTCGGACTGCAACTCGGTCCCATGATCAGCTCCGTGTTCTTCAGCCTGACGGCCTACAACATCATTATGCCTTGGCGCTGGCTAGGCTTAGCCAACTACAAAGAGATCCTCACTGACCAGTACTTTTGGATCAGCCTTAGGGTCACCTCGATCTATTCGGTTGGTTCAGTCGCTGCGAACATGTTCACGTCTTTGTTCGTGGCTTCCATCCTGAACCGGGACATCAAGGGTCTCTCTTGGTTCCGCACCCTGTATTATCTGCCGTCTGTGGTGTCGGGCGTCGCCGTCTCGATGCTGTGGATGTACATTTTTAACCCAGAGTTTGGCATCCTGAACTATTTGCTGTGGGAGGTCTTTGGCATCAGAGGCCCCTCGTGGATCTATTCCGAGACCTGGGCGCTGCCCTCGCTCATCCTGATGGGATTGTGGGGCATTGGCGGCGGCATCATCATTTATCTCGCGGGCCTGCAAGGCATTCCCACTGAGCTGTACGAGGCGGCCGAGATCGACGGCGCCGGCGGTTGGCGCAAGTTGCTGCACATCACCCTGCCAATGATGAGTCCAGTGATCTACTTTCAGTTGGTCATGGGCATCATCGGCTCCTTCCAGGTCTTTACCCAGGCCTATGTGATGACCCAGGGGGGCCCCCATTGGGCCACGCTGTTCTATGTTCTTTATCTCTATCGGAACGCTTTTGAGACCTTCCGCATGGGCTATGCGTCGGCGCTGGCGTGGGTCTTGTTCGCCATTCTCGTCACCCTCACCTTGCTTGTGACTCGTTCCGCGTCTTCGTGGGTCCACTACGAAGAATCCGTAAACTAGAGCGAGATCCGCATGACCACTACCGCTCAGGCTGGCCGGGCAGACCGCGAGATGCGCGGCCTGCGCAAGTCCGTTTCGAGGGCTCTGGGGGACGCTTTTGCCTACACCTTTCTGATCGTGGTCGGCGTCATCATCTTGGTGCCCGTGGCATGGATGCTCTCCACGGCCGTCAAATCCGACGGCAACGTCTATCCTTTCCCGCCCCAATGGATTCCGATTCCGCCACACTGGGAGAACTTTACGCGCGCCTTTCGCGCCGTGCCTTTTGGTCGGTTCTTTCTGAACACGGTCGTGATCACGCTGACCGGCATCACAGGGGCGCTGATTTCCTGTCCGCTGGTGGCCTATGCCTTTGCCCGCTTGCGCTGTCGCGCCAAGAACGTTCTATTCGTGATGGTGCTGGCCACCATGATGCTGCCGGGGCAGGTCACCATGGTGCCGCTCTATATTCTCTATCGGCGGCTAAACTGGATTGGCACCTTTGCACCGCTGGTGGTGCCCACCTTCCTGGGCAACGCGTACTATATCTTTCTGCTGCGCCAGTTCTTTTCCACCATCCCGCGTCCGCTGGACGACGCCGCGACCATCGATGGCTGTGGCTACATCGGCCGCTTTACGCGCATCATCCTGCCTCTTTCCAAGCCGGCGCTAGCCACGGTGGCCATCTTTTCCTTCATGCACCACTGGAACGACTTTATGACGCCCATGATCTATCTCTCATCCTCTCGCACCCGCTGGACGATGACCATGGGCCTGAACGGCTTCCGCGGCGCCTATGGCGGCACACAGTGGAATATGCTCATGGCCGCGTCGCTGGTCAGCGTTATTCCCCCGCTGCTATTGTTCTTCTTTGCGCAGCGCTTCTTCATCCAGGGCATCGTCATCACCGGCGTAAAGGGATAGGCTTGCCATGATGGCTGCGGCGATGAGTCCCAAAGAACGCATCGAGGCCGTGCTCTGGGGCGGCAGGCCCGATAAGGTGCCCTTTGCGCCCTACATCGAGATGGTCCCGCGCGGCGACTTTGCCCGCGAGTTGCGCAACCGTGGCATGGCGTTGTGGACTTTTCGAACGCGGATCATGCGCGCCATCACGCCGAACTGCCGTGCCGAGACTACCATCAACGGTAACCTCTGTACGCGCTACGTCCATACACCGGTCGGCACGGTTTCTACGGTCGTGCGCACAGGGCTCACGAGGAATGCCTCCCGCGAGCGCTCGGTGATGGAAAAGGGCCTCATCTGCAGCCCCGAGGACTTTGCGCCCGTCATCTACATGCTGGATGATGAGCAGTTAGTGCTCGACGACGAGAACTATTGGTGGACCAAGATGGATCTGGGACAGGATGGCCATGTTCGGGTCCGCGCCGAGCTAACGCCCCCCTACATGGCAGCCTTTGGCTATTTCGGCCACGGCACCAACCATGGGATAGAGCGCTTTGTCTATGCCCAGCAAGACAACCCCACCGAGTTCCAGTCCCTGCTGGAAGCCATCGAGCGGCGTAATCAGCGCGCTCTGCCGCTGGTGCTCGCTTCCGCGGCTGATGTGATCTGCATCGGCGACATCAACGGCCACTATGGGCCGCGCACCTATCGCGACCGCATCGTGCCCTGGTATCAGGAGTACGTGCCGCAGCTCCACGCCCGCGGCAAGCTGGTGTATAACCACGCCCACTCTTCGCACCTCAAGGGCTATCTGGACTATATCCCGCTCACCGGGCTCGATATGGTGGATGCCTTTACGCCGCCGCCCATCGGCGACCTCTCCGTGGCCGAGGCGCGCCGCGCCTGGGGCAACGACATCGCCATCGCCGTCAACTTTCCCGAGAGCATCTTTCTCGAGGGGCGCCAGGCCACCTACGACTATGTGCGGCGCATCGTCGAGAGCGACCCCAACGGCAGGCTTATCATCGGCTTTACCGAGATGGGCATCTCGATGGTCAGCGACCCCCAGACCGAGGCGCTGTTCAAAGAGGGCATGCGTGCCATCATGGACGCTATCGACGATGCTTGCGGCTGTCCGCGAGGGGGCGTCGCATGACGAACACCCCGCTCGAAGCCATCTTGAGCGTTCTTGGCGGCGCAGGTCCGCAACGCGCCATTACGGTGGCCCACGCCGAGAACCTGCCGCGTGGCGACTGCGAGCGCAAGCTGCGCAACGCCGGCCTGGCGCTGGTGACGCCGCCGCTGGCCGTCTGGCGGTGCGAATGGCCAGGCGTGACCTTTGGGTGTAGCGAGGCTGGCCAGGTGCGCACCGACACCATTAGCACCGCCGCTGGCTCCATCTGCGCCACCACGCGCACCCAGGTGGCGCGCAGCATCGCCTGCGACCTGCCCTACGACGCCTCGGTCATGCGGCGAGAGCTAGAGGTCGAGCCGTGGATCAAGGTTGTGGCCGACATCGCGCCGGCCATTGACTGGATCGACGCTGAGGTGCACTTGCCTGACCACGAAGTCTATGAGCACGCGCGCTATGATTATGGCGCTGATGCCCTGCTCGTCGTCCGGGGCCCGGTGTCGGCCACCGGCGCGGCTTTTAAGCTATGTGGTTCCCGCGTAGAGATTTGGCGGGAGCTGTGGCAAGAGGCCGCCAGCAGCATGTCTGCGCTACTCTCCGCATTGGCACAACGAGAGCATCGTAAACTGGCCGTTTTGGCGGGCTGCCATGCCGATCTGGTGCTATTGGGTGGCGACGATACCCCGCCCGTCGGCGCCGACCAGACGCTCCGCCGCTATGATCTACCCCTGCTGCAAACAGCGGCGCAGCAGTGCGCCCGCGAGGGCTTGCTCTTTGGGCTGGAGGTCGCTGCTCTGCCATCCGAGCTGGTGAGCGAGCTGACCCACGGCGCGATGCCTTCAGTGCTGGTAGTGTCCTGGCCCTGGGCAAGTGGATTGCCTGACGGGCTGCCCCTGTGGGTCAAGCTGCCGCGCGAGGCGTTAGCGCAAGGCTCTATGCAGGCGCAGCAACTGGCCGGCGAGCTCTTGCGCTGCACCGCCGGGCGCAGGCTGGTCGTGGACCTCGATGACGCGGGTCTGGCGCGCTGCACGTCGCCTGCTGAGCGCGAACAACTGGTGACATCCGCGGCCGCCGTGCTTGCGGCGGTAGGCGGGTTTTGCGCACAAGATGAATGAATGTATAGGAGGCTTTGCATGAGTGAGGTTCCCATCCGAGTCGCCATTGCCGGCGCCGGCACTATCGCCAACATGACCCATATCGAGGGCTGGCGAGACGCGGGCGCAGAGGTCATCGCTGTCGCTGACACCTCCCCCGGTCGCGCCCAGCGTTTTGCCGCCAAGTGGAAGGTGCCGAGCGCGTTCGAGTCGGTGGAGGCGATGCTGACCGCTGTGCCTGAGATCGATGTGGTCTCGGTCTGCGTGCCCCCCTTTGCTCACCGCGATGTGGCCATCGCCTGCCTGGAGGCTGGCAAACACATCTATCTTGAAAAGCCCTCGGCGGCCAATGAGGCCGAAATGGTCGAGATCAATGACACGGCTCACCGCGTCGGCAAGCTGATCATGACAGGCTCGCACAGCGTCTATTCGCCCAACCTGCAGGCGGTCAAGCGCTATATCGAAGCAGGCAATCTGGGCGAGATCTACTTTGCCAAATCGGTCAGCAATCGCCGGCGCGGCACGGCTCGCGGCTGGTTCCGCCAAAGCCAATATGGCGTGGGCGGCGTGGGCATGGACACCGGCTCGCATTCAGTCGACCGTATGCTTTTTTTGCTGGGATCGCCCAAACCGGTCTCGGTGACAGCCAGAACATACATCAAATTCGGCAGCTATATTCCCGACCGCTCCTACAAAGCCGCCGACATCGCCGAAGGAATCGCCGCCGATGTGCCCGAAGCCGATGTCGAGGATATGCTGGTGGCCTTTGTCCAGTTCGAGAACGGCATTACCGCCATCTTTGAGAACACCTGGGCCGTCAATATCGAAGGCGTCAACGGCACCTGGATCTATGGCACCAAGGCGGGCCTGTCGCTGGGCGACGGCATGGTCTATAGCGAAACGCCCGACCGCGTTCTGACCGATACCAAGTTGTCGTTTCCCTCAGGCTGGGGCAAGCATACCGATGCTTTTGTCTCGTTCATCGACTGCATCCGCGAGAACAAGGAAACCCAGAGCCCCGGCGAGCGCGGCATTATCGCCATGCGCATCCTGGATGCGATCTATGCATCCGCAGCGCAGGGCGGCAAGCAAATCTGCTTTGACTGAGCAAGATGGCTGACCACAAGGAGAAGGACATGAAAATCGGCGTTATCTCGTATCTGTTGCGTCATCACGACACACCGACGGCACTCAAGTTCCTTCAAGATATTGGCTACACCCATGTCGAGCTGGACTACCGCCATGCCGACGGCCTCTGTGACTATCACACTCAAGACGCCGCTGGCGGCGCCCGCGCTCGCGCCATGTGCTTTGAGCACGGCATCGAGCCCATGGCCTACTGCGTTGGCGGCCTGCGCGCCGAGGGCCTGCCAGACCTGCGCAAGGTGTTCGAGTTCGCCCGTGGCCTGGGCGTCGAGGTCATCGTCGGCGTGCTCGATCCCACTATCCTGCCTGAGCTCGACGCGCTCTGCCAGGAGTACAAGATCTACTATGCCATCGAAAATCATCGTGGCAACGTTTTTGAGGCGGCCGAGACCATGCTCGAAGCGGTGGCGCCCTACTCGATGTACGTCGGGTTCAACCCCGACACAGGCCACTTTGCTTCTGCCGGCCTCTCGGCGGTGGACGAGGTGCGCAAGCTAGAGGGCCGCATCTACCACTGCCACTTTAAGGACCGAGATCAGCATCAGCCGCTGGGCTCGGGCGGCATCGACATGCTGGCCGTGGTCAAAGAACTCAAGCGACAGGGGTATGATCGGCTCTGGTCGATCGAGCATTACGAGTATAACGGCATCTCGGATGAAGATCTCAGGGTCGGCCTGACCTATGCGCTAAGCTTTGTCAAGGGGCTGGACGCGCAAACCAGCTAATCGCCAGGATGCGGGGCTCGGGCTGTCCCGAGCCCCGCATCCCTCGCGGCGCCTGCAACGCCGCCCGCCGGAGGAATAGTGCTCGACCACCATGCCCTCTTGCGTCTGGAAAACCTGACCATCACGCGCTCATCCCAGCTGATTGTGCGCAACGTCAGCCTCAGCGTCGCGCGCAAACGGATCCACGCTCTGGTGGGGGCGAACGGCTCGGGCAAATCGACGTTGGCCCACGCTCTGATGGGCTGCGAAGGCTATGCCGTCACTCAAGGGCGCGTCTGGCTAGACGGTGAGGACATCACTCGGTTCGACATCACCACACGCGCCCGCCGCGGCCTCACCCTGGCCATGCAAGAGCCGGCGCGCTTTGAAGGACTGCGCGTGGGCCGCTACCTGGCCCTGGGCATGGTCGAGGCAGACCAGGAGACCATTTGCGACGCGCTGCTGCAAGTGGGCCTGGCGCCCGATGCCTACGGCGATCGGATGCTGGATGAGGGCCTCTCGGGCGGCGAGCGCAAGCGCATCGAACTGGCCGCGGTGCTCTGCATGCGCCCCAAGGTGGTCGTGCTGGACGAGTGCGATTCGGGCATCGACTCGCTCAGCGTGCCCACCGTGGCTCGCGCCATCAAGCGTCTGGCGCAGCAGGGCACGGCGGTGTTGCTCATCAGCCACTCGGCCGAGCTGGCCCACGTTGCCGACGCCGCGTCGCTGCTCGTCAACGGCGCCATCGTGCAGACAGGCAGCGTGCGCCAGATCAGCGCGCAATATGCGCGCCTGTCTCAGAGAGATGAGGCTTTTCAGCCCAAGCTGGCGGTGAGGCCATGATGCACCTGGAAGCGATCGCCGCGGCTTACGAGGGGCAATTCCCCCTCCCTGGCCTGCTGAATCCGCTGGACGTGGGTTGCATCGCCGTGGATGGCAACCGAGTGCTGCTGCTCAAGCAGCCCGACGGCCTGGCCGTGGAGGCCCACGAATTGCCCGATGGCGTCGAGGCGCACATCAAGGTGCGGCCCGGCGCGGTGCTGGCCCAGCCGGTTCACCTCTGCTTTGGATCGCTGGCGCTCAAGGGCGTGCAGCGTCTCATCGCCACCTTTGACATTGGCGCGGGCGCGCAAGTCGAGTTCATCGCCTGTTGCAGCTTTCCCAATGCCGAGGACTTGGAGCACCTGATGGAGGGCCACATCACACTGGGCAAAGGCTCCAGTCTTGTCTATCGCGAGACGCACCATCACAACGGCCTGGGAGGCGTCACGGTCCGGGCCCGTGCGCGCGTTGACGTGGGCCAGGGCGCGCGCTTTATTTCCGGGCTGAATCTGACCGATGGCCGCGCCGGCTCCTTTAGCATTACCTATGAGGTGGACGTGGCTGCCGGCGGCCTGGCCGAGCTCAATGCCCGCGGCCTGGGCTTTGGAGACGATGTCGTAAACATCGACGAGACCATCCGCCTCAATGGTCCTGAGGCGCGCGGCCTGGCCAAGTCCCGCATCGCAGTCAGCGACCAGGCCAGCGCCCAGGTGGTCAGCGTTTTGGAGGGCAACGCCCCTCGCGTGCTAGGCCACGTCGATTGCATCGAGATTGTGCAAGATGACGCCGTGGCCAAGGCCATTCCGCTGCTGCACGTGCGCGATGACACCGCCCGGCTGACCCACGAGGCCGCCATCGGCACCGTGGACCACAAGGCCCTGGAGACGCTGCTGGCCCGTGGCCTCGATGCCAAGACCGCCGCTGACGTCATCGTGCGCGGCATGCTGGGCGAGGGCCTGCCCGACCAGAGGCTGGTGCATGGGTCCGAGTCCATTGCGGAGGAGAACGTGGCGCCATACGCCATCGAGGTGCAGGAGCTGACCCGCGACTATGGCACCTTGCGCGCGGTGGATCGCATCTCGTTCACCGTCGAGCCGGGCGAGGTGTTCGGCTTTCTGGGCCCGAACGGCGCTGGCAAAACCACCACCCTGCGCATGCTCACCACGCTGCTCGAGCCCACCTCTGGCCTGGCTCGGCTGAACGGCCATGACATCAGGCGCCAAAGCTACCAGGCGCGCCGCCAGTTTGGGGTGGTGCCTGAGGAGTCCAACGTCTATCGCGAGCTGTCGGGCCGAGCCAACCTCCGCTTTGCCGGGAGGCTACACCGCCTGCCCCGCGCCGAACGCGAGCGGCGCCTCGGCGAGTCGCTAGAGCGCTTTGGGCTGGCTGACCGCGCCGACTCGCGCGTGGAGACCTATTCGCGGGGCATGCGCCGCAAGCTGACCATTGCTATGGCCCTGATACATCGCCCGCAGATCCTCTTTCTCGACGAGCCCACCGCCGGCCTGGATGTGCAAGGGCAACGCGCCATTCTTGAGCTGGTCAATGAACTGCGCGACGAGGGCATCACCATCTTCCTGACGACCCACCAGATCGAGGAGGCCAACCAGCTCTGCGACCGCGTCGCGATCATCAATCATGGGCGCATCGCCGCCATCGACACGCCCGCGCGCCTGCGCCAGATGATGGCGGCCAGTCGCACGCTGGAATTGACCCTGGCGACCGAGCCGCCGGGGGCGCTCGAGTCGCTGAGCGCCCTGGTCAGCCTCAGCAGCGCGATGCGGCATGGCGAGCACTACCGCCTGGCCGCCAGCGACATCGCCGACGCCATCCCCGAGGTCACCGCCTGGGCCGCCGCCCAGAACGCGCCGATTCTGGCTTTGAACACCATCACCCCCACCCTGGAGGACGTCTTTGTGATGCTGACCGAGGGCGCCGCAGCGATCCAACCCGTGCGCGTTGAGAGCGACAACGAAGGCCCAGAGACATCGGCTTCGCCCAGGCGCCGCAGGCCCCGTGACTGCGGGGGAGGCCGGCAGTGATCGTGTCGGCCATGAGGCGCTTTGGTGATGAAGTGGCGCAGTCCTGGGCCATCGTGCTCAAAGATGCGCGCGTGTATTTCACCCAGCCGCCCATGCTCATGTACGGGCTGCTGATGCCTGTGTTTATCTTTTTCTCGTTCTCGGTGCGGCGCGACCTGGGCATGGAGGCCAGCCTGGCGAACCTGCTGGCGCTGACGACCTTCTTCTCGGCTTCTTCGGTGGGGCCGGTGATCATCCCGCTGGAGCGCCGCGAAAAGACGTATGATCGCTTGCTGACCGCGCCCATGTCCACGCTCGCGCTGATCTTGGGCAAAGTGGCGGTCGGGGTGCTGTTCGCGGCGACGGTGTCGGGGGTGGCCCTGGCGATAGGCGTGCTCTCCGGCGCGCTCATGGTCGCGTACTTGCCCCGGATCATCGGCGTCGTCCTGTTGGCCACGGTGGCCTTTGCCTCCTTTGGGGTGCTTTTCGCCTCGCTGCCGGCGCAGTCGGTGGGCAGCATCATGATGCCCAGCACCCTGCTGCGCTGGCCGCTGCTGTTCATCAGCGGCGTCTTTGTGCCGTTGGCGCAGATGGCGCCCTGGGCCCGCGTGCTGTCGTATCTGTCGCCGCTCACCTATGGGCAAGATCTGCTGCACCATATCCTCTGGGAAAAGTATCGCGACCAGGTCATCGGCGCCTGCGGCGCGATTCGCAGTGAGGCCGACCCCATGGTGGTGCAGGCCATGGGGCAGCTGCCCGTGTGGCTCGATATCACAGCTTTGGCCGGCATCACCATCGTGTTCCTGGCCGGGGCGCTGTGGCTGCATGGGGTCAGTCGGCGGCGGGGGCTTTAGCTGCCGTTACGCACCAGGCGCTATTCAGACGAGTGGAGCTAATGTAACGTCGAGGGAGGTGGTCATGTTCAAGACGAGTGTCATCACGGCCAGTTGGGTGGCAGAGATCAACAATTATCAGTGGGACGACTGGAACAAGCTTGTGCAGATGCACTGGGACCGCTTTGGCTATGACGAGCTGGATGGCCTGCTGGAGCGCATCGCTACCATGGGCTTTGGCTGGGTCGAGCTGTGGGTGGGCCACACCGGCGACCTGTGCCGGGCGCCGCTCTGGAAGGGCAAGGGCCCGGACGATATCCTGGGTCTGTTCCGCAAGCACAAGCTGCAGGTGGCCTCTTTCTGCCCCGGCAGCATCAACAAGAACAGCGACGCCGAGCCGATCTTTGAGTTCGCCAAGGGATTGCAGGCGCCGATGCTCACTGGCGTGCTGGGGCCGCAGCCAGAGTGGTGGCCGACGATGGTCTCCCTGCTCGAGCGTTACGACACCAGCTATGGTATCGAGCCGCACCCGCCCGAGTACGCCGTGGCGACGCCGGAACAGATCTTGGCAGCGTGTGCGCTGTCGCCGCGGTTTGGCGCCTGCCCCGACACCGGCCATTTTGCGCATCAGGGCATGGATGTGGTCGAGGCGGCGCAGACTCTGCTGCCCCACATCATCCACACGCATCTCAAGGGCTACAACCGCGCGCAAAAGAGAGGGTGCGCCCCGGGAGAGGATGATATCGGCCTCGATCAGGTGCTGCGGCTGCTGCGCGACAGCGGCTATGATGGCGTCTATTCCATCGAGTACGAGGTGGATCACAACCCCGACGCCGAGCTCAAACGCTCCAGGGAGTGGATGCTGGGCGTGCTTAACGTCGGCTAGGCTCTCAGCAGACTGCTGGTAGATCTGCTGCTAGTGCCGCTGATTGGCGCTGATGGCGCTCCGCACACCCCGAGCGCTCAGCGCCTGGCCAGGAATGAGATCTGGCTGCAAAGCTGTCTGCTGCCGTTATTCGCCGGGATGTGACCGGGCCTAGGACACTGCGTGGTCGCTAGGCGAGATCGCTCCCGGCGCGCGGGTGGCCTGCAGAGGAATGCGCGCGATCGTGCGTGCCCGCCACAGGCTGTCAACGTGATGTGGGAGCAGCTGCCGTGCGCTCTACCGCTTTGCTGGCTGCCACGTATCGTGGCCATCTTACGAGGCTCGTTCGTGGCCCATGCGGCCTGGTCCGCTATCGCCTTGCCTTCGCGAGCCCAACCGCGCGCGGCGCTCCTGCTCTGTTGATGCGGCTCCCATGGCCTGTCCCCAAGGTAGCGATCCGATCTTTGCGGCAGGACTGCGCAATGAGGGACAACAGAGTCCAACGGATGGGCCTTACCGCCGAGCACTCTATCGACTGGTCAAGGGAATCGAAAGTGCTGCTGAGTCAGGGCGGGCGGCGAACGGCTCTTTGCCGTTTGAGAACGGTCCCACCAGCACTCGCGAAACGACTGCAGCGGGCTTGAGCCCGATCAGGCGCTTCAGCTGAGGAAGCTGGTGACCGCGTTGTGGCTGAACAATGCCGTCTGGCGGGAAACAGCGCGGCGAAACGGATCAGCCCGGCCAGGCGCAGGCAAGCGGTCAGGCGCTTCAGGCGGAACTTGCTGGCATCGGAACGTCGATACTATGGGACTTGGGACAACTTCGCTCCACTCTGCGATATTGTGGAACCCGAGCTGGGAACCCGCATCTCCCACTAGACGCCTCATCGCGCTGACCACCGAGTTGGGCCGCTGTGGCTATGGGCGCATCACGGGACTGCGCCACGCTGCGGGCCGGTGCGTCAGCTGACTCGGAGATCGACGACCAGATGATCTATACTAGACCCAATCCATGCTGACGAGAATTTCGCGTTGTCAGGGGGCACGTGTATGAGTTCACGGGCAAATACGAGCACCAGGTTCGCGGAGCGAGACAGCGGCGACCGAGAGATACGCCAGGAGTTCGTGGCGGTCACCAGCATGGGCATCATGGTGGTCAGCTATTTGGCGCTTATGCGTGGTTTGTCGGATATCAGGCAGTATCGATTACCTCTCCTGGTTTTTGCGCTGCTGTTCACGTCGTTTTTCGTCTGCTATCAGCGAAGAAGCCGAAACGAATTCCTGGTGGGCGGCGTCTACCTGCTCATACCCGCCTTAAGCGTCTTTGTTCTCCTTAGGTACGCACAACTGCCGTATGCTGCCTACGCAGCGACTCTGTGCGCAATTGCCGCATTCCAGATCTCGCGCCCGTTGGGGATAGGGTCCCTCGCCCTCAATACACTGGCACTGGCGCTTGGACGGTTGGAGCTCCTGACGCTTCTGACAAGTTTGGGGCTGCTGTGGGGCGCTGCGACCATCGAATTTGCCTCAACAAGTGGGCGTCTGACGGTGCTGCGTTGGGCGCTGAACAGCCAGAATCGAGCCAGGGAGCTGCTCGATCAGGTACGGGATAGCCAGGGCGAACTCAATCGGACCCTAGAGGCACTCACCGAAGCCACCCGTCGGCTGCAGCGCACAAACGCTGAGCTTAGAATCGCGCGCCAGGACGCCGAGGAAGCGCGCTCGACCAAGGAGCAATTCGTAGCGAATGTCAGCCACGAGTTACGCACTCCGCTGAACCTCATCATTGGCTTTGCTGAGATGATGTACTTGCATCCAGAAACTTATGAAGGCGCCGTCTGGGGAAACGATCTTGAGAGCGATGTCCGAGAGATATACCGTGCCAGTCGGCACTTGCAGGAACTGGTGAACGACGTATTGGACCTCTCGCGGATAGACGCCATGCGGCTGCCCATGTTTCGCGAGATGCAGCAGATCGAGCCGATCGTGCTAGACGTCATCGAAACTATGCTGCCGCTATACCGGCAGAGAGACATAGCGCTATCCGTCAAGTCAGACGAGTCGATCAGAGATCAGTTGTTCTTCGTCGACCGTACGCGTATCAGGCAAGTGCTCATCAACGTCTTGGGTAACGCCTTGCGATACACCGACGAGGGGTCGGTCACTGTCGAACTGAGCAGGACTGACGAGGCCGCCCACGTTTGCGTAAGTGACACAGGCGTTGGCATCCCCGCTGACAAGTTATCTGCAATATTCGAAGAGTTCAGACAGGCCGATCCCAGCCCCCGAGGCAGAGGCGGTGCGGGCCTTGGCTTGGCGTTGAGTCGACGTTTCGTTGAGTTACATGGCGGTCGCATGTGGGCGGACAGCGTTGTCGGCCAGGGCACCAGTGTGAGGTTTGAGATTCCGCTGCCCGGTTCATCGCCGTCTGCAGGCTCCCTGCGGAGAGCTCCCGATGCCGCGCTTAAGGCGGCTCATGCCGGACCAGTGGTTGTCGTCGATGCTGACCCGACGATCCGGGACATGCTGCATCGTTACCTCGACGATCGACGCGTGATCTGGGCTCCCACCATCGACGCTGCGGTCAGTCTCATCGAGCCCGAGCATCCCGCGGGCATCGTTGTCAACCAGTCTCCCGAGGCGCCGATCTCCACGTGGTTCGCACCTCCTCCCCGGGACTTGGAGCGTTACAATGTCCCGCTGGTGCAGTGCTCGATCCCCAGCCCTAGCTGGCTGCGGTCGGCTGTCGGTCTGCACGACTGTCTCACAAAGCCGGTGTCTCCTGACGATCTGGCGCGAGCGCTCGCCATTCATTGTCCTCGGCCCGGAACAGTGCTCGTTGTAGATGATGATCCAGGTTTTGTGATGCTGGTGGAGCGTATGCTGGGGGTGGTTGCCCCGGCATACACCGTGATCCCCACCCATTCGGGCTTGCAGGCCCTCAAGATGGCCAGAAGCCGGAAACCGGATGTTGTCCTCCTGGATCTAGCAATGCCGGAAATGGACGGCTTCGATCTGCTCAGGGAACTGCGCCAGGATGCCAGCCTTGAAAAGGTGCCAGTCATCGCCGTTACAGCCTCGAGCTATGCTGAAGAGGCGTTGCACCAACGTGGAGCGCATCTCTTTATCACACAGTCTAGGGGCGTGACGGCCGAGGCCCTGCTGTCAATACTGAGAGTGACTCTGGATACTGCTCGCCCCGATTACGTTCAGGAGTGATAGGCGCGCTTGAGCGTGTGCAGGAGATGATCGCGATCAACGGGCTTGTGCAGGAACCCATCGGCGCCGAGAGAGGAGGACAACACGGGGTCATTGATGACGGAGCAGACTATGATGCGTGCGCTGCACCCAGCCTCAGTGGCGCGCATCATCTGTAGTAGTTCCCACCCATCGAGATCGGGCATCATGACATCGAGAATGATGATGTCCGGCGTGAGACGGGTTAGTACTCTCAGCGCTTCGTACCCGGTAGACACACCGTGCACCTGATAGGGTTGGAATCTCAGGTATGAGCGAAAGAGCGCGATCATTCCCTGGTTGTCATCCACAATGAGAACGATTCGGTCGCTAATATTGGGCATACTCACCCGAACAAGGATGCCGGTCTCCGGGGCGCCGCTCTCCTCCCATATGACACCGAGTCGATCAAAGAGCTGTCGGGCAACCTCGCGTGGTTCGTCAGGCTGTGTCGACACGTCGAGACGACTGGGGCGATACGAGACTGCCACCGTGGCCAGTCCAGCCTCGCTACGCACGGTTACAGTGACTTCGCTGCTTGAGGATGCTCCCAAAGCATGGCTGAGTAAGTTGAGAATAGCCTGTCGTAACATCACGCGATTTCCGATCACTATGATCGGGCTCCGCGCCCATTCCTGCGAACGCACTACGAGGTTCATCTGTTCCGCCAGGGGACGGAGGGTTCCGATGGTCTCAGCCACCAGATCCTGAAGGTGCAGCTCTTGTGGCTCGCTCTGCGCCAGCCTGTCTACCTCTTGGCTGAGCCGAGCATCGGGCACGTCCCCAATCTCAGCCGGCGCCGACTGCGCGAAAGCCCGCTCGTCAGAGAGGAGAATCGCGGCGATGGCATCAATTCCGCGGCTGAGAGCCCGATAGGTCTGCCGTTCGCTAATATCGAACCGCGACGAGATCGCCAGAATGCTCTCGCGCGAGATCGCGTACTGCGTCAGCACCTGATAGCAGATGGCCTGGGAATCAGATGACGAGACTCGCGGCCCTGGGTCCAGCGACTCGATGGCGAGGCGCAGTTTTCGTCTGAGGAGTTGTCCACGAGAGATGCCAGGATCTGAGCCAAGAAAGCTTGGGTGGCGAGCCAACACGTGGCTCTCGAGATGCGCGGGATCGTCTAGGTACCGCAGCGCTGAACGGATCGCCCTAGTTAGGTCCGTCCCCTCAAGCATCATTCTGTGGGGTAATTCCTGTCAGTAATGGGCAGAAGATGGCAGTCACAAATCTATCGGCATTATACAATGCTGTTAAAGGCTTGGCTAGTGACAAAGGCTGAAGCGGTCGCTATAGGTCGCCCCCATGACTAACGCCGCCAGGCGTCGGGAAGGGCTCTGCCCGGTAGGCGGTGTTCCGGAGCAGGCATGACTGTTGAGTTCTGTAGGATTGGCCCAGCCCGGCAATAGTCACTAAGGGCGACCTCCCGCTGACCATTGGTCTTTCGGCGCATACAAGAAGGAGGTCAGTCAACAAGAGGTAATCGTAGGCATTCGGCGGCCCGTAGTCTTGGTGTTCGAACGCGCACCCACAGGAGGAGGCTCTCAGCATGACACTCAAACTTACTCGTCGGAATTTCGTTCGCGCTGCCGCCCTGGCCAGCGCCGGAGTCCTGGCTGCTGCTTGTCAGCCCAAGATCGTCAACGTCGAGAAGGTAGTGACCCAGGTAGTCAAGGAAGAGGTCATTGTCGAAGGCACGCCCAAGATCGTTGAGAAGGTTGTCGAGAAGGTTGTCGAGGTGGAGAAGGCCGGGCCCGAACCGGTGAAGGTTGTCTTTTACCATGGTTGGATGGAAGCCATCGCGGGCCCCATCATCGAGCCCATGGTTCGTGAGTATGAGGCATCGCATCCGGGCCTTTTTGTGAGCCTGATCTTTGGCAAGGTCGAAGGTAAGGTCATGGGTGCTGTTGCCGCCGGCACCCCCCCCGACATCTGCTGGAGCTACTTTTCCCAACTCGCTGGCGCCAACGCCATTGTGCCTCTTGAGGACTATGTCACTAAGACAGGATTTGCGATCGACCAAGTGTACCCGTACCTCGTCGATGGGTATACCGTCAAAGGCGAGCTTGTCGGCGTTCCCATCGAGAACTCGGTTGTCTCCTACTGGTACCATCCAGCCATGTTCGAGGAGGAAGGGCTCGCTCAACCAACTTCGGACTGGGATTGGCTTCAGTATCGCGAGACGGCCCAGAAGCTGACCAGGACCGTGGATGGCAGGCCGGACCGATACGGCACCTTTTGGGCAATGGCGAAGAACTATATCTTCTGGACCCACCTGCTCCAGGCGGGCGGCTCGTTCCTCAAGGAAGATCTGTCTGGACCAGCTTTCAACTCTGAGGCCGGGGTTCGTGCCTTGAGCTTCTTGGCGGACATCGTACTCGAGGACAAGGCGGCCCCCCCCCCCAGGCGGTGAGATCACCTCTGGCTTTGAGAGCGGCAAGTACGCGACCAACTTTGACGGGCCATGGCGCTGGGGCAACTGGATTGGTGAACTGGATCTACCCGTTACTACCGTGATGCACCCCAAGGATCCGGTCACCGGAAATCGAACCGAACTTGTGTATGGCGTCCCGCTGACCATTCTCAAGACGACGCCAGAGAAACAAGATGCATCCTGGACTTTCCTTGACTGGTTCCTGAGCAAAGACATTCACACGCGCTGGTGCATCCAGAGCGGGTACCTGCCCGTGCGTCAGGATATCCAGGAGACTGCCCCGTACCAGGAATATCTGGCCGGCCCCGGCAAGCAGATGACGGCGTTCCTGGACTCGTTCCAATACGGCGTCTATATGCAGGGACGCGAGCAAATGCCAAACCATTCGGCCATTCGCAACATGTTCAATGACGAGGCCTGGGATTACGTGATGCTCGGCATGGCCTCGCCCGAAGAGGCCCTTGATCGCTGCGAAAAGGCGATGCTGGAAGAGCCTGATCTCTTCAGAACGATCGGCTAGTCGCGTCGTGGCCCATTGCTCGGGATGGCCGACAGGTTGATTGTGCACCTACGACCATCCCGGGCTTCGGCTTGGCGGAACTGCGAGGTTGCTATTCCTCACCGATCGGAGGTTTTGTAGATGAGCGCTGCACAGGCCTGGTTCCAACGCAAAGAAGAAACAATCTCGGCCTACCTGTTCCTGGCTCCGACCATCCTCCTGGTTTCTGTTTTCACCGTCTTTCCCGTTCTCTTTTCGCTCTTTCTCAGTTTCCACAAGTGGGACTATATCTCTGCCGCGCGTCCCTTTGTCGGCCTGGACAACTTTCGGCGGCTGATTAACACCCCTCGTTTCTGGTCTACCCTGGCCAACTCTGCTCGCTATGGCTTTGCGATCATGCCTTTGAATATCGCGGTCGCGATGATTTTGGCTCTCATGGTCAATCAGAAGCTGCGCGGCATCACGATTTTCCGCTCAGCTTACTTTAGCCCGGTGGTCACATCCAGTGTGGCTGTGGGCCTGATTTGGTCTTGGATCTTTGATCCCGCTTTTGGCCCGCTCAACTATGCCCTCAGTCTTGTGGGCATTGGGCCTCAGATGTGGCTCGGCAGCCCTAAGCTTGCCCTCTACAGCCTTGTGGTGATGGCCGTGTGGAACGGCGTAGGCTACAACATGATGCTATTCCTGGCCGGACTGCAGGGCATACCTCAGGAATACTATGACGCGGCCGTGGTCGACGGAGCCAATACCTTACAGCAGTTCCGAATGATCACCATCCCACTGCTCAGCCCAACTACCTTCTTCGTGTTCATCACGGGCCTGATTGGCGCCCTGCAGGTCTTCGACCAGATATACCTGCTCACCAAGGGCGGACCCGCCGGAACGACGCGCACTATTGTGTTCTACCTCTGGGAAGTGGGCTTTGAGTCGTTCGAGATGGGCTACGCCAGCGCAGTGGCCTACTTTCTGTTCGGAGTCATCTTCCTGCTCACGCTGTTGAACTATCGTTTTGGCAGCCGATTCGTCCACTACCAGTGAGCTGCGACCTCGAAGGGAGGAGGGTATCGTGCAATCTACGCAGGTTCGGGCCATAGGGCGGGTTGAGCGCCAGAATGCCGCCAAATTGTCAAGGCGGGCAGCCCTGCTGGGTACTGCGAAAGCTATAGCTATGTATGCCCTGCTGACGGCTGTCGCAGCCATCATGGTGTTTCCTTTTCTATGGATGTTGTCGACGGCGTTCAAGCCGCGCGTTGAGTGCTATATCTATCCGCCAACCCTGATACCGACGCGTTGGTCTCTGGAGAATATCCGAGACGTCATGGCTAGAATCCCTATCTGGCGCTACATCGCGAATACGGCCTATCTGGCCACGGTTGGCACGTTGGCGAACATCCTGGTCTGCACGATGGCGGCTTACTCCTTTGCGCGGTTGCGCTTCCCGGGTCGCGATCAGATCTTCTTCCTCTATCTCGGCACTATGATGATTCCCCACGCGGTGACTATGATCCCGAGCTTTGTTCTCATGCGCTATCTCGGCTGGATGGACACGTGGCGAGCCATTATCATCCCTGGGATGGGTAGCGCCTTTGGCACCTTTCTGATGAGGCAGTTTTTTCTGAGCATTCCCAACGAGCTGGAGGATGCCGCGCGCATCGACGGCGCCGGCCGTGCGCGTGTCTTTGTACAGATTCTGATACCTCTCGCCGTGCCAGCTCTGGTGACGCTGACGATCTTTGGCTTCCGGTCGCGATGGAACGAGTTCTTGTGGCCATTGCTCGTCCTTTCCACCAAGGAAAAGTTTCCCATTCAGGTGGGGCTGTCTGCTTTCAGGTACGAGTTTGGGACGCTGACCCACCTGATGATGACGGGCGCGGCCATGTCAGTGCTGCCACTAATGATCCTGTTCATGGCGGCGCAAAAGTACTTTGTGCGGGGTGTCGTGCTATCAGGCATCAAGGGCTAGGATCACTAGGAAGGAGAGCGCAGTGAAAGACGGCCAAGTGCAGGTAGGCGTTGTCGGAGCGGGTCATATAACGAACCAGCGTCATATCCCGAACTATATGGAGGCGGGCGCCAATGTTTTGGCGGTCGCTGACCTGGTAGAAGGGCGTGCCCAAAAGCTGGCTCAGAAGTGGGGAGTCACTCACGGGCTTACGGACTATCGCGAGATGCTGGCACTGCCAGAACTAGACGCCATCTCCGTCTGCGTGCCGCCCTTTGTGCACAAAGAGGTGGCTATCGCCGCCTTTGAGGCTGGCAAGCATGTGTATCTGGAAAAGCCCCCAGCCATGGATGAGGCCGAGATGGTAGAGATCGTCAAGGCCGGCAGGCAGGCGGGTAAGTTGCTGATGGCCGGCTCGAACTCAGTGTACTGGAACCAGACGCAGATGCTGAAGCAGATGATTGACGCTGGCGATCTGGGCGATATCTATCTCATTAAGAACCTCGGAGCCGGACGAAGGCATATTCCGCGGGGATGGTTCCGCACCAAGAGATTGTCTGGTGGTGGAGTGGGCATGGACGGTGGCTCACACGCCCTTGACCGTATTCTATATCTACTAGGCACACCGGCCCCAGTCTCAGTGATCGCCCGAACCTACGATCACTTTGCTGACTACATCCCGACCAGTGGCTACCAGGCGGTTGATATTGAAGAGGGCACTCAAACCGACGTGCCGCGCATGGATGTCGAAGACACGGTGCTGGCCTTTATCCAGTTCGAGACGGGATGCACGCTCGTATTGGAGAACGCATGGGCGGCGAATACCTCAGGCGGCGCGGGCACCTGGATGTATGGCACCAAGGCTGGCGTTTCATTGCGGCCTTTTACGGTCTTCAGCGAAACTGCCGATGGACAACTCACAGATGTCACTCCAGAGGTTCCCGCAGGGCCAAATACACACGTTGAGGCGCTGAGCCATTTTGTGACATGCATTCGTGAGGGGCGCGAGACGGACAGCCCGGGGGAGCGCAGCATCGTTACAATGCGGATACTGGATGCCATCTACAAGTCTGCCGCCGCTGGGGGGCACGAAGTACGTCTAGCTTAGGGAGGCAAAGATGCCCAAGACAGGTGTAATCACGGCGAGTTGGGTGTACGACATCAACTGCTATGTGCGAGCCCCCTGGCCTGAACTGGTGCAGATGCACTGGGACAAGTTCGGCTATGATGAGCTGGATGGCCTCCTGGGCCGCATCGCCGGCTTGGGGTTTGAGTATGTCGAGTTGTGGCTGGGCCACACGGGCAACCTCTGCCAGACTCCGCTATGGAAAGGCAAGGGGCCCGACGACATCATCGCATTGTTCGCCAAGCACGACCTGAAGCTGGCCTCCTTCTGTCCGGGTGGCATGGCGCAGAACAAGTCCGCAGAGCCGCTATTCGAGTTTGGTAAGGCCTTGGGCGCGCCGATGCTCACCACGTGGCTAAGTCCCGACCCAGCCTGGTGGCATACCGTGGCCGACCTGCTGGAGAGATACGACACGCGCTTTGGCATTGAGCCACACGGGCCAGAGTACTCGATCGCCACGCCCGAGCAGATCCTAGCAGCGTGTGCCGTGTCACCGCGCATCGGCGCCTGCCCAGATACTGGGGTCTTTGCGCGGCAAGGCCAGAACGCTGTCGAGGCGGTTAGGGCAATTCTGCCCCATGTCATTCACACGCACCTCAAGGGCTATCACTTGGCTGAAGGGCACGGTTGCGTGCCGGGGGATGACGACATCGGCCTCGACCAGGTCGTGGGCATGTTGCGCGACAGTGGCTATCAGGGTGTCTATTCGATAGAGTATGAGGTTGATCATAACCCGGACACAGAACTAGTCCGCTCGCGAGAGTGGCTATTGAGCCTAATGGATCAGTAGCTTGGGGGAACCTGAGCCTCGCTAACCCAACTTGCCTACTGTGTCCCGATGGAGGAATCGATATGAACAAGTATGGCGTGATCTCTGTGTCCTATGTGCGCGAAATCACCGCCTGGCAGGGTGGCTACACCTGGCCTGAAATGATGGAGATGTACCGCAAGGATTGGAGCCTGGAGCGTCTCAACAACCGTCTGGCCAAGATCAAATCGCTAGGGATTGACTATATCGAACTCTACAAGGGTGACGCTGGCTTTGAGGAATGGGGCGACGAGGCGCCGCAGCAGATCAAGGACCTTCACGTCCAGAATGGGCTGGTGCTATGGGCCTACTGCGTGGGTGGCCTCAACAGAGATGCTGACTTTGAGCGGCATTTCCAGTTTGCAGACAAGCTCGGCGTGAGCCTGGTCACCGGCACGCTGGGCCGTGAGCCTGAATTGGTCGATAAGCTCGCAGACTACTGCCACACGTACCACAAGCAGTATGCCATCGAGCCACACGGCAAGGACACTACGCTGGCCGATCCCCGCGAGATCCTGGCAGCCATCGAGCGTCACCCCGACGTGCTCGGCGCTTGCCCTGACATGGGCTGGTTTGCGCGCGAGGGGTACAACCCTGAAGAGGCTGTCGATATGCTCAAGGAGTGCTCTATGCACACACATTTTAAGGATTTCAGTTACGAGGCCAAGAAATCCTGCGCGCCTGGCGATGGTGACGTTGATATGAGGCGCGTGGTCGGGTCCTTGCTCAGCGCTGGCTATGATGGCGTCTGGTCGATCGAGTGGGAAGCGCCCCACGATCCATCGGAAGACCTGCGGCGAGCGCGCAACTACATTGCAAGTCTGCTGGGAGACTGAGCTGTAGCGATGTTCGCCAGCAGACGTGTGGAGGGGAAGTGAACGTTTGGGAGCCAAAGGAGATCAATGACTGAAGCACCTATTCGGGTCGGAATCGCCGGGACAGGCACGATAGCCAACCAGAGGCACATCGAGGGCTGGCGCGAGGCTGGAGCAGAGGTGGTGGCGGCTGCCGACGTCTTCCCCGGTCGAGCAGCCCGATTTGCCGCCAAGTGGAAGGTTCCCGCTGCCTATGAGAGCGTTGCGGATATGCTCTCCGGGTCAGACCTGCAGGTGGTGTCGATCTGCGTGCCGCCGTACGCGCATCGAGACGTGGCTGTTGCATGTCTCGATGCCGGCAAGCACATCTACCTGGAAAAGCCCTCTGCCATGAACGAGGCAGAGACGGTGGAGATCACCGAAGCCGCGCATCGCGTGGGCAAGCTGATTATGACGGGCTCGAACAGTGTCTACTCGCCCCAGATTCAGACGGCCAAGCGGTATATCGACGCAGGTAACCTTGGCACGGTCTATTTTGTGAAATCAGTGAGCGATCGAAGGCGCGGCACGGCGCGCGGGTGGTTCCGCGAGAAGGCGTTTGGCGGCGGCGGCGTGGGTATGGACACTGGTTCGCACTCGATCGACCGCGTGCTATTCCTGCTCGGCGCCCCCAAGCCGGTTTCTGTTACAGCAACGACTTTCCGTAATTTCCCCACGTACATCCCGGCTCGCTCGTACAGCTCGGTGGGGATCGCAGAGGGTGTCGAGAATGACGTGCCCGAGGCTGATGTCGAGGACATGCTGGTGGCGATGGTGCGGTTCGAGAACGACGTTACGGCCACCTTTGAGAACACCTGGATCGCCAATATGGAAGGCGGAAATGGGGTCTGGATCTATGGCACCAAGGCTGGCTTGTCCCTTAACGATGGCATGGTATACGGCGAAACCGAGGATCACTTACTGACTGACACTAAGCTAACCTACCCGCAAGGCACCGGGCGCCACACAGAGGCATTCGCCGCGTTCATCGAGTGCATCAGAGCCAATCGTGAGACCCAGAGCCCGGGCGAGCGCGGCATCATCGCCATGCGCATCCTTGATGCGATCTATGCATCTGCGGCGCAGGGTGGCAAACAAATCGTGTTTGACTGAGCAAAGGAGACGGATGTGAAGATCGGCGTCATCTCGTACCTATTGCGCCATCACGACACACCTACAGCAATGGCCTTTCTCCAGAATCTAGGCTTTAGTAACGTTGAGCTGGACTATCGGCATGCGGACGGGTTGTGTGACTATCGGGCTCAGGATGCGGTTGGCGGCGCGCGCGCCAGGGTTATCTGTCTCGAGCACGGCATTCGTCCTATGGCTTACTGCGTGGGGGGCCTCAACAAGAGCCACTTGCCGGTGCTACGCAATGTCTTTGAGTTTGCCAAGGGGCTGGGCGTTGAGGTCGTGGTGGGTGTGCTTGACCCCGACATTCTGAGCGAGCTGGACGTGCTCTGCCAGGAATACCAGATCTACTATGCCATCGAGAACCACCGCGGCAACGTCTTTGAGAATGCCGAGACCATGTTGCAGGCGGTCGAACCGTACTCCCGGTACGTCGGCTTCAACCCCGACACAGGTCACTTTGCCCGCGCTGGGCTGGTCGCCGTGGATGAGGTGCGCAAGCTCGACGGTCGCATCTACCACTGCCACTTTAAGGACTCTGATCAGCATCTGCCGTTGGGCTCTGGCGACGTGGACATGCTCTCAGTGGCCAAAGAGCTGAAGCGCCAGGGGTATGATCGACTCTGGTCGATCGAGCACTATGAATACCAGGGTATCAGCGACGAGGAATTGAACGTCGGCCTAGCGCAGGCGCTTGCCTACCTCAAGAACCTTGATGCTGTGACCAAATAGGGTGAGACCCTAGGTCGAAAGGGCGCGACCATTTCCTGGAGTACGAGATGGATCACAACCCCGATGTCGGGCTCAAGCCCTCACTGGAGTGGATGCTGGGCATTCTGAACGTAGGATAGCGGTTGGCACTGGGTGCGCAGGCGAAGCCAGGGACTCTTCTGAGTACCGAGGCGTGGACCTGGCGGCGCTCCGAGGAGCGAGGCCGTTCGGTTGTCCGGGTGCGCGCCACTTGGCGTTCTGGATTCGTCTTTGGCTAGGCCTGGCGCAAGGCTCGTGACTGATGGCAGCGGGGATCTTCGCCCTGGTCAAAGCGGGCGCACCTACGTGGTGCGTCCGCTTGAGCTTGCGCGAACTGCGCCTTTCGGCTAGTCTATGAGCAGGTGCAGCGCACGCTGCGGATTCGCTCTTTTCCACATAACATGGCCGTTACATAGAGGCCAGTCTGTTACGGTCTATGGGCATTTTTCTACTCTCCTCTAGAGCTCTCAGGAGCCTCTGCCCCCGCTGGACTTAAAATCCGCTGGGGTAACTCCCATGAGGGTTCGAATCCCTCCCGCCCCATACAATATACAGTATGGTCTCTTGCAGTCGACCACTACAGGTTGTGGTTCTCTCCCCCAAGGAGAGACAGATGGCACTGCAAGAAGTAACCCAGCGGATTTTCACAGTTCGTCGCCCCTCATCTTTGGCCCTCGAGCTCGAAGGATTCCTCCTCGACTGCCGCTCACGCAACCTGGCGGCCGGCACCCTGCGTTTCTTTGAACAGAAACTGCATCCTCTACTGGTCTGGCTGGAGCAGCGCGGGGTCATGGCGGCCGAGGAGATCAAGGCCCTGCACCTGCGCGCCTGGCTGGTAGAGCTTACCAACGCCGCCCATACCCCGGGCGGCGTGCACGCCTTCTATCGCGCAGCCAAGGCCTTCTGCACCTGGCTGGAGGCCGAGGGCTCGGTCGAGGTCAGCCCGATGAAGCGGGTGCGGCCGCCCAAGCTGCCCGTGGAACAGCTGGAGCCGGTGAGCATGGCGGACGTGAAAGCCATGCTGGCCACATGCGGACCTAGCCGCTTGCTGGACCTGAGGGACGCGGCAATCCTGCTGGCCTTGCTTGACACCGGTTGTCGAGCTGCAGAGTTCACGGCCCTAAGCTTTGGCGATGCCGACATGCGCTCGGGCTCGCTGCTGATCAGGTCTGGCAAAGGCGGCAAGCCGCGGGTGACGTTCCTGGGCGTGACCAGCCGGCGGGCAGTGCTCAAGTACATCCGCAAACGAGGGGAGCCACAGGACGGCGAGCCGCTCTTTGCCACCGATGAAGGTGGCCGATTCACGTACTTTGGACTGCGCTCGGTGATCGAGCGTCGGGCGACACAGGCTGGCATCGAGCCGCCGACGCTCCATAGCTTTCGGCGGGCCTTTGCCCTGGGGTGCCTGCGGAACAATGTGGACGTCTACTCGCTGCAGCGGCTGATGGGGCACACGTCGCTGGCGGTGTTGAGGCGGTATCTGGCGCAGACCGAGGCGGATCTGCAGCGCGCCCACGAAAAAGGCGGGCCGGTGGACAGGCTGCTGTGAGTTACACCCAACACCGCATGGTCGGATGCAGCTGGTATACGTGTGGGCTCCGGCTAGAGCCGGAACCATCGCGCGAGTGACGGCCAAATCCGCGCCACCTGCGCGGCGACCTGTTGCTGGGGCTTGGCCCTCCCGACGAGGCAGGCGCTGAGGCGGCGTATCACACTGTCCTGGATACAGTTCACCGACAAGGCGCCGGGTCCGTCGAGTTGCCCGCCAGCGGGCACGTGGGCCATGTGTGGCAGCGCCAGAATTCGGAGCGACGAGGCGCGGGCGCTGGTGCAGGGCATCTATGGGTGGTTCACAGAAGGCTACGACACGCCGGACCTGGTCGCGGCGCGAGAGGCGCTAGAGCCGGCTGTCAGCTAGGCCGCCCAGGAGGGAACGACGCCAGGCCGGCCACACAGCAGCTCAGGCGCCCCACCGCTGTCGATAAACCGTGGTGCAGTCCCTGCAGTCGTAGTGCAGCTTTCGGCCTTGTGTGCCAACCAGGCGCTCGTCTGCCGGCGCTTGGTCGCGCCCCTGTCTGATATCGACAGGCCCGTTGTGCACGGCATCCAGGACGATTTTCCAGAATTCGAGCCAATCTATTGGTTTTCGAACAAATGTTCGAGAATTATAGCTTTGGATGCAATCACGGATTTTGCGTCCAGCGGGGATCGGGCGCAGCGTTGGCATATTGGCAGGCAGTCCGCAGAAAGGAGGGTGTCGACCAACGGTTGCGCCGGAAGCGATATCAAGGACATAGGAGGCGAAGTGAAACGCGCACAAAAGGGTGCCGCCGGCTGGGATCAGCAGCACGGCGGCAGCGAAGACGGCCCTACACGCAGCAGAAGCCATCCACTACCTCATAGTAAAGTACATTTGTCATACTGTCAACGCGACAGCCAGTCGGCCGGCAGTGAGGAGCCAGTCTCAGAGCTGGGGCTCGAACTGGACGTCTTTCTGGCGGACCTCAAAGCCTCACAGAGGCGCGAGACGACGCGTCGTTTTTACCAGCAAAAGCTGACACCGTTCCTTCGTCACCTCGCCGAGCGTGAGATCACCTCTGTCGCTGCGCTTACGGCGGCGGCGATCCGCGGCTACATGCTCTTCCTGGCCGAGACCCACACCCCGGGCGGCTGTCACGCCTACTGGCGGGCGATTCGGGCTTTCACCCGCTTCATGCTGCGCGAGGGCACGCTGGAACGGGACCCGATGGCCGCGTTGCGAGCGCCGCGAGTAGATCAAGAGCCGCTGGAGCCGGTGTCTCTGGCCGCGGTGCAGGCTATGGTCGCCACCTGTCGCGGAAGCCAACGGGACCAGCGCGACGCCAGCATTCTGCTGGCTCTGCTCGACACAGGCCTGCGGGCTGGCGAAGCCGTGGCGCTCAACATCGGCGACCTGAACCTCGGCGATGGCGCGCTGCTGATCCGTACAGCCAAGAACCGCACTCCCCGGATGGTGTTCGTCGGTGCGGCGGCCCGCCGGGCGCTGGCGCGCTATCTGCGGCTGCGACCAGAGGCGCAGCGCGATGATCCGCTCTGGTTGGCCTATCACCGCGATGGGGCAGCATCGAGGCTAACCTACAGCGGCTTGCGCGAGATCATCCGGCGCCGGGCCAGGCTGGCCGGCCTGCAACCACCGACCTTGCACAGCTTTCGACGCGCCTTTGCCATCGAGATGCTGCGCAATGGCGCCGATCTGATTAGCCTGAGCCGCATGATGGGTCACGGCAGCCTGCCGGTGCTGCGCCGGTATCTGCGCCAGGGCAAGAACGATTTGGCGGCAGTGCACCGCCTGTGCTCGCCGGCCGATCGGCTGGGCAGCAGGAGGCCGCGATGAACGCCCAAGAGCAAGTGCAGACATTGCGCCGGTTGCTGAGCGATGGCCTCGACGAGGCCGAGCTGCGGCAACTGGATGCCCGGCGATTCGACGGTTGGCGTCGCCTGGTCGTCTTCTGGGTCAAGAGTGGCGGGGACCGGCAGGCGGTGCTGGCAAGCTTGGACATGGGTCAGCGTGGCGAGCTGGATCAAGAAGCAGCCGCCTGTCTGGAGGCTGACGGCGGGGTGACGACCTGGGCTGACATGGCCCAAAAGATGGGGCCGCTGACCTGGAGTTGGCCTGGCTGGCTGCCCAATGGTCACCTAGTGATCATGGCCGCTGCGCCAGGCGTGGGCAAGAGCGCTCTCTGCCTGCGCCTGGCGGCCACGATCGTGCGAGGCGATCCCTGGCCGGATGGGGAGCGGTATGCCTGGAGCCATGGATCGGTGTTGTGGGGTGAGGCGGAGGCGGCGCAGGGGATCAACCTGGAACGCGCGCGACAGTGGGGCCTGCCATTGGACAAGCTGGTAGCGCCGTTGGGCAACCCCCTCGAAGACATTCAGCTCGACAACCCCGCGCACCTGAGCCGTGTGGCCCAGCTGGCGCATAGACCCGAGATCAGGCTGATCGTCATCGACTCGCTGCGGGGGGCGAACTCGGGGGACGAGAACAGCTCCGAGTCTATCCGCGTCGTCAAGGAACTGGCGACCATAGCGCGAGACAGCGGCAAGCCAATCATCCTGACACACCATCTGCGCAAGAAAGGGGCGCTCGACACGTCGGACGTCGTCGAGTTGGACCGGGTGCGCGGCTCCTCAGCGATTGTGCAGCCGGCGCGAGTAGTCTGGGGCATCGACGTGCCCAATCCTCGTGAGCAGACGCGGCGACTGGCGGTAATCAAGAACAACCTGGGGGGCAAGCCAGAGCCACTCGGTTTCACCATCGGCGCAACAGGGATCGAAAGCGGGCAGGCGCCCGAGTCGCAGCGTCGCCAGAGCGACCAAGAGCGAGCCGTCGCACTGCTGCCCGAGATTCTATGTGAGGGTCCCAGGCTGTCAGATGATGTCCGCGACCAACTCCGAGAGGTGGGCATCTCCTTCGATGCTGCCAAGCGGGTCAAGGGAAAGCTGGGGATCGTATCGTTCAGGCGTGGCGTCAACTGGTACTGGGGCTCGGAGGCTGAGGCCGCGGAATTCGCCAGCAGCGCGGCCAGCGAACTCGCCGAGCCTCTGGTCGTAGAGGCCGGACCTTGAGAGGGCGGCTCGCCGCTGCCAATGCCAATAGCGAGCTCGTGGCTGTAGTGCAGCGATCACCGGACGAGAGACAGGGGCATCGGTCGGAGTGACGGTCAGGGCCGTGCCGCAAGGGTGCAGCGTGGAGACCCTACACGCCTGCACCCTTGCACCCTTGCGCTCTTGAGGGTGAGCGCAGACAGCGATCCGGAGCAGGTGGCTACAGAGGGGCTCACCTGGAAGGCCCCGTCGACTCGCGCCAGCCGCGCCCAATCGCATCGCTCTGTCTAGAATCCGAGTGGCTTCACGAGCGCGTCCTCGATCACGGCCTGTGAGACGGGCTGCTCCGACCGCTGCTCAACCACCCGCCCCCCAAACCGCCCGAGACTTCCGCCCAGTAGCTTTAGTGCGCGCAGGCGGTCCATGCCCCGGATCTCGACACCGTAGGGGTTGACCCTAATCGCCTGCACCAGGTCGCGATGTCCGCCGTGCAGCACCTGCTGCCAGTCGACGACGATGCCCTGTCCGTCGTCGGACATGCGGAGGAACTCGGCGATGCCCGTGCGCGCAATACGAGCCATTGTCGCGGCGCACTGTTCGCCAGTCATGTGCACAGATTGGCAGAATAGATCCAGCTGCTGAATGATACCAACATTTACCAACCTGGGGCCGGCCACGTTGGGAAAGACATGGCCGACCGCACGGGCCGCCGCTGTGGCGTTGAACCCGTTGGTGACATAGTGTCCCAGAAGAATCGCGCGCTTGTCGGTCCAGCGTGGGGCATGAGTTGTGCTCCAGCGTGCTGTCGCTATCACCATGGTAGAACAGCCGTTCGCTTTGTCAAGCACCCGCTTCAGGTGCGAAGATATCTGCCCCGGCCCGCCTTACTAGAGTGACCGCCAAAGCCGTACGATGAACCACGCTGCCAAGAGTCGCTCAGGCTGCGCCCTGCCTTTTCCTGTAGAGGCCTGGTCCGGACTAGCCGACCCTTCATCTGACTGGGTCGTGACCCGACTTGCTTGTCGACAACTTCCTAAACTAGAGTGCACTAGCAGCAATGTTGAGTGAATGTCGTAGCCAGATGACTTGCGCTTGTGGCGTGGCCGTCTACAATGGACTCGTTGTGCTGACCTGAGGAGGGTTCGGTGCGCGAAGAATGGCAGCAGCGCCTGCGCCAGCTCATCAACTCCCAAAAGCGCGGATTCTCGAGCGAAAGTGATGACGATCGCGGCGTGGCTGAACAGGGCGACGCCGAACGGCCCGGTAACAGCGATGCTCTAACCGCATTGCCCGAGGCGGAGAACGGCTGGTGCCCTGAGCCTGCTCAGGCTCTGAGCGAGGCCGCGATACGAGAAGCTCAGTTGACGCCGCCGAGCGGGCTCCAGACGCACGGGCAGCGGGACGAATTGTCGCTAGCCCAGGCTGCACCTTTTCCGCTTACCGACGCGGGTGCCGGCGATGACCGAAGCGCCAACGCCGTGACAACTGCATCCCCGGACAGTGCTTTGGGCGAGCCACAAGGTACACCGCTTGACCTCTTATCGCTGTCGACGCGCACGCACAACGCTCTACGTAGGAATGGCATCGATTCCGTGGAAGCTCTATGCGCGCTCAGCGTTAGCGATGTCCTCGCGATTCGTCACCTCGGGAATGGTACGTTAGCGGGCATCCAAAAGGAGCTCGCCCTCGTTGGCCGGTCGCTGGCAGTCGATACCGGTGGGCGGCGCGACGGCAGGCAGCAAAAACGTCGGCCCAATGCTTACGGCACTGACGATTCTTATCCGAGAGAAGCGGAGGGCGGAGTCTCGCCACCTACGAAGATGGACCTCTCCTTTCTGGCAGCGGAGCAGAGATCGGAGCGGCGCACACTTGAGACCGAGTCCAGGGGCATTGCGCCCGCGCTGGCGGATTGCCAGGCACCTATCTTGCGCCTCGATCTTGGCCGACGTGGGCTCAACTGTCTGTTGCGGGCCAAAGTACGCACCGTGGGCCAGGCGGCGGCGATGTCGGAGCAGGATTTGCTGGGGATCAAGCATTTCGGCGTGAATAGCCTTGCCGATCTGCGGGTGGCTCTCGATCAGTTTGGCGCTCGGTATGCGGACTCGATGCCGAGCATCCCACTTGATCAGATGCTCTCCAGCCAGCATGCGGGGGACGGCAGGACTTTGGACGCGCTACGCCTCCAGCCAAGAACTGCAGCCACGCTATCTGGTGTCGGCTTTGAGAGTGTCGGTCAATTGGCGGCCTCTTGCGGCGAAGACCTCATTCGGCTATTCCCCAAGGGCGTTGAGATTGTGAACGAGTGCCGCACCGCGTTGCGTGGCCTGAGCCCTGAGGTTACGACTCGGGCGCCGACGTTCGGAGAGCCATCGAATCGAGGTGTCACGACGCCTGCGGGCGGCGCTAGCATTGAGCGTATCATTCGTGCCTGGTTAGCCGGCACTTCGGAGCGCAACCGCGAGATCGCCTGCCATTACCTGGGGTTGGGATGCGTGCGTGGTACGCTACAGGAAATCGGGGATAGACATGGCTTGACCCGAGAGCGCGTGCGGCAGATCGCGGCCAGGCAGCTCGGCCGGCTGCAACATGGAGCCACTGGCATGGCACTGCGAGAGCATGTCTCGAGTATCTGCGCTTTGCTGCGGCGCATGGGTGGCATCATGACGGCTGACGATCTGGAGACGCATCTGCCCATCACGATCCCATTGGGAGACGTGAGGGCAAAGGACGCGGCAATGATACTGGCCCAGGCGTCGGACGAGCTCAAGTGGTCGGCCAAGAGCGAGACGCTGATCCTCACAGAGTTCGAGCGGGGTACATTGGCTGCGCTCTGGGATGATCTAGAGCGTTGTTTGGGCGAGGGTGATTCGGCTGATGCCGACGACCTGGTGTTTCGCGTGACGTCAAGTTGGGCATTTCGCAATGCGGGCGTCACCGAGGACACGGTGCGCGCGGCACTGCGCTGTCATCCGAAGCTCACTGTTGCGGATGGCAGAGTGTCAAGCGAACGGCGATTGCGTGGTGCTCCACCCAAGGCCTTCGTAGAAACCAGGGATGCCTTGCGTCGCATCGGGCATCCAGCGCATTTTGGCGTGATCGCTGCGGCCGTGGCGGAGATGCGTGGGCAGGACGGGGCGCCCGCGGAGCATACCATCCATGCACGGATGATGAGGTTTCCTGATACGTTTGCACGTGTTGGGCGTGGCATCTACGCGCTGACCGAATGGGGCCTGGCCAACGATGGTTCAGTGGCCAGCGCCGTGGTGCGTGTGCTCGAAGAGGCCGGAGAACCCCTCAGCATTGCCCAGGTGAAGGCCAGGGTGCTTGAGGACTGGCAGGTGCAAGAGAACACCATCTACCAGGCCCTGCTCACCGATCCCCGCATCGTGAGTGTCATGGCCGGCATCTACGGGCTGGCCACGTGGAGCAGTTCGCGCTAAGATGGGTGAGCTGGCCCTCAATCGTGCGATAGGGGTTCATTAACGTATGTACCACGTCTCTTGGGATATCGACACAAATGGCATTCTGCTCTCTGGCACGCGACCCGAGGATGAGCGGCTGGCTGTCAGAGACAGCGAGATGCGGCCAGTGTTCCACGAAGAGCTCGATCTGTTGGGGGTCGATCACTGGATCTATGCACCGTCAGAGGCGCCGCTGCTGTGGGCCGTGGGGCGCGACTACTATTGCCGTGGCGAATTGGTGGCCAGGGCCAAAGGCGGCAGCTTTTACGAAAAGCCGACCATCGAGTACGTCGTCGAGGGCCTCGAGCTGAAACCGATCGAGGTGGCTGAGATGTCGCGCCGCAACGCCGCCTTGCTCGATGGCCTGGCGCAGCGCGCCATCGAGTTCATTCGGCGCGAGTACGAGCAGCGCCAGGGCAAGGTGGACGTCATATCTGTCGCGTTCAGCGGCGGCAAAGACTCGGTGGCTGTGCTGGACCTGGTGCAGCGGGCGCTGCCACCTGACGCCTTTATGGTTGTATTTGGCGACACGACCATGGAGCTCAGCGCCACCTACGAGGCGGTCGAGGCCGCCAAAAGGCACTGGCCGCAGCTCACCTTCCTGACGGCGCGCTCGCACCTGCCGGCAGTGGAGACGTGGAAGCTGTTCGGTCCGCCGAGCAGGATGCATCGCTGGTGCTGCAGTGTCCACAAGTCAGTGCCGAGCCTGTTGTTACTGCGGGAGGTAGCAGGCACTCCCAGTCTACAGGCTCTCGTCTTTGACGGCATCAGGTGGGCAGAGAGCCAGCGACGCAGCACGTATGATGCGACGACCGTTGGCGGGAAGCACCTGATACAGGTTAACGCCAGCCCAATCATCGCCTGGAGTTCGGCTGAGGTATATGCGTACACCTTTTCCCGTGCTGATGCAGATGGAGGGCATTCCCTGCCAGTAAACACAGGCTACAGGCACGGCTTGGCTCGGGTAGGCTGTGCCGTGTGCCCCTTTGCCTCATCCTGGGGCGAGGCTATTACGGGGCACGCATACGCCGGCTGTATCGCGCCTCTTCTGGAAGAACTTGACCGCTATGGAGCGCGGGACAGCCGCTCAGGGGAGGGACTCAGAGACTATGTAGCCTCTGGTCAGTGGAAGATGCGCTCGGGCGGCCGCTCAGTTGGGGGCGGGGGCAACCATGTGGATCTCGCTGAGCGTTCTGCCGATATGTCCTTTGTTATTCGGAATCCTCAGGAATCATGGGCAGAGTGGGCAAAAACCGTTGGTGAGCCCTCGCTGACAGGTCCTGGCGCAGGCACGATTCAGAGTGACCTGGGCCACCACCCCTTCAGCATCTCTACTCAGCCTCATTCGGTCGAAGTTCATCTTCCCGGTCTAGCAAGGGAGGACAAGAATGCGGTCCGGTACTTTAAGGCCGTGGCTCACAAAGCCGCATATTGCGTGCGGTGCAGAGCTTGTGAGGTGGAGTGCCCGACTGGGGCTCTGTCTGTGAATGGACGAGTTGAGATCGATCTGGTCAAGTGCGTACACTGCCATAACTGCTTGACCTTTGTCGATAAGGGTTGTTGGCGGGCCAAGTCGATCACCGTGAGCGTGAAAGGTGCAGGGATGAAGGGCATCAACGCCTATCAGACGTTCGGGATGTCAAAAGGCTGGCTGGATGAATACCTCGGTAATCCGAATGGCTGGTGGAAGCAGAATTCACTTGGGCCGAGGCAGTTCGAGGCCATGAAAGTGTGGCTGGATCATGCCGGTGTCCTGGACCGCGGATCCACTGACCTGACAGCCTTCGGGGATCGTATCCGGTCACTAGGAAGTGGTAGTCTGCTATCCTGGGCGGCGATTTGGGTTCAGCTCGCGCGTAGGTCGGTTCTCGTCCGATGGTATGCGACCCAGGTGCCTTTTGGCTCGGCCTACTCCAAGGATGAGCTAATTGGCGCCCTTGGTGAAGAGTTGAGCCCACGTACTCTTAGCAACGCGCTGGTGAGCCTATTCAGGCTACTTGAGGATACGCCCCTTGGGGTCGATTTGGGATTGGGGGTAGTGACGAGAACTGGCAGGGCTATCGATCGTCTGACCAAGGCGGGATCGCACAGTGTCCCACCGCTGGCCGTTCTCTATGCACTCTACGAGTATGCAGAGAATCTAGACAAGTTTGCCTTTTCCATAAGCGAGATCGTCGAGACTAAGGAAGGTGGTCCGGCTTGCCTATTCGGGCTGGCTCGGGATGAGCTGATCGGTACGCTTCGAGGATTATCGAGCCAGCACAGTCAGTTGATCAAGACCGAATTGGCTCGCGGTCTGGAGAATGTGTTTCTGGAGCCGACCTACGGCTCGGATAGCATACTTGGCATTACATGAGCCTCAAAGTGACGAGAGCACGGTGGGCACCGCACCGCACATTCGGGCTCCGGCAGGAGTGGGTCGAGACTTATGTCTCTGACCCTGCGAGCTGGCACCTCTCTCCCGGTTTTGGACCAATCCAGGTGCTCGCGATGTATGCTTGGCTGGACACTTGTGGACTGACTGACCCAAATGGGGAACCGAGTCAGATCACAAACCTGATCTATGGCAAGTCGAGCTCCATGCTGGGTTGGCAGCTTGCATGGGCGAATTGTGTATTCAGCTTCATCCCGGCCGCATTCTACGTGAATCTTCCGGTTGGCATAATGCAAACCAGCAAGTCGATCCGTGCTGCGCTTGAGACCGAATACCCAGATCGGGCATGCCGCACGCTTGCTGACGGAGCCTTGGAGCTGGTTGGCCTCCTAGAGTGCACGCCCATCGGCACGGAGCTGGGCCAGGGCATCGTGTCGCCCACCAGGCCGCGCACCGTCCGCCGGGTCGGGCTGGCTGATCCTCACCCCGCGGCGCTGGCCCATGCCATGCGGCGGCTATTCATGCGCGAGCAGCGTCGCGAACTGCCGATAGACGAGGCCCTGCTCTGGCCATGGATCGTGTTTGGATGTGATTCAGAGGAGGCGCTGCTGCGCATGCAGGCCGGACAAGGTCACTGGCTGCAGGTGGGGCCCGCCTCTGTCAATCTGCTGGCACCTTGGGAGGAGTTGCATGACCTGGCGCTATTCTGACTATATCCGCATCAACCAGGACTTTATCGACGTCTTTTCCGCGGAACAGGATGAGAAGAACGCGCAAGCATGGATGAGCTTTATCCCTCACCAGCAGATGTTGGATCTGTTGCGGGCGCTGCTCGACTCGCTGGAGCGCAAGGCGCCCCAGGCGCTCTGGATGCACGGGCAGTATGGCACCGGCAAGACCATGTGCCTGTTTGTCCTCAAGCATCTGCTGGAAGACTCCTGGCCCGCGGTCGAGCAGTATTTTGAGGCGCACAATGTCGGCATGGACCTGCGGCAGCGGGTGCGGGGCATTCGCGAACGCGGTGAGGGCCTCATCGTCTATCTTTCGGGGTCAGGGCATGTCGACACCAACCTGAAATTCATGGCCTCGTTGGAGCGGGCAGTGCAGCAGGGCATCGAGCTGAGAGGCGGCAGGACCGTGGTCGGCCCCCTGTTTGAGTCGGTGCTGCAAAAGCTAGAGAGCCCGGCGATCAACTGGCCGGCGCTCTTTGATCAGCATCGCGGTCAGTTTCTGGGCCTGGCTGGCTCTGCTCAAGATGTGCTCGACCAGCTCAGGGCGCAGCGCGAAGCCTCTCAGCCGCGGCTCGAACTGCTGCAGAAGGTGGTCTTTTGCCTGCAGAGCGCCAGCGTGGTCGTGCTCGACTCGGCCGAGCGCATGAAGAGCTGGCTAGATGAGGTGATCGCGACCAACAGCCTCAAGTGGATCGTGGTGATGTGGGACGAGTTCACCGAGTTCTTTTTGCGCATGGCCGGCTTTGACGGCCTGCAAGAGATGGCGCAGTTCTCTGCCAAGTCACCGTTCTACGTGATGCTATCGACGCACAAACCGCCCGAAGCATTCGAGCGCGGGCGCATGGAGGACTGGCGCAAACTGCGCGATCGGTTCAAGCTGTTGCCTTATAGGATGGAGCCGGTCACCGCCAACAAGCTGATGGCGGGAGTGATGAAGGTATCGCGCGGGTTGGAGGCCGAGTGGAAGGAGCGCGGCGCCAATCTGTGGCAACTTGTCCGTCCCTACATGAGTCGGCTGCTCGATGCGGCTGGCGATCAGCGTCTCGATGACTATGCCGACCTGGTGCCGTTGCATCCCTACGCCGCCTACCTATTGTCATCTATATCGCAGCAATTCAGTTCGGCCAGTCGCACGGTTTTCAAGTTTATGAAGGTCCTTGACGCGAATGGCTTTCCCAAGTTCCTGAACAGGAACCCTCAAGAGGGGCAGCTTTGGTACACTGCCGAAGGACTGTGGGACTATTTCTTTGGTCAGTACGATCCCGATATGCCGTCAGAGTTTCGCGATGGGATCAGCTACTATACAAGCCGCAAGGCCGAGGTGAAGGATCCGAACGAGCTGCGCGCACTCAAGGCCACGATGCTGTTGATCAGCCTGGAAAAGGTGCTGGTGGGCGCAGAGCGGATCAAGCCCTCGCTGGCCAATCTGGGCATGATGTTCGCCGGAACGTCGCTGCAAGAGCAGCTTCCTCAGTTGATGGAGGCGCTCACCAAGGCAGACCTGGTCTTTCGCGTTGGCTCTGCCACGGGAGAGCGTGCGTACTATACCATCCCTCATACCACCATCGACCACGAGCATCTTCACAAACTGCGATCAACGCTGCCCAGGTTCGGCGAGCTGGTGAAAGGCGACGGCGTTGTGGGCGTGGGCGCCCGCGCCGCCATCGAGGGCTCGCTCCCTGAGAGGCTCAGGCGACGGCTCGCGCTGACCGTGACCTCGACGGCAGAGCTGCAGTCGCGACGGGAGCGGGTCGTGGCCGCCACCAAGCCCTACGAGATCGCCGTGGTGCTGGTGGTATCTGAGAATGACGAAGAGGTTCTGGCAGCGCGCGAGCTGGTGCAAAAGCTATCAGCTCAGCAAGGTGAGACCCTGTGGATCGTGCTGGATGACTCTTTTGGCGCGCAGCGCTTTGCCCAGCATCAGGAAGATGCTGCCTTTGCTCGGTACTATGCGGCCAGCAAAGATGACCGCAACGCGCGGCTCTACGAAGATCGCTGTCGTGGCACTGTGTCGGGATGGCTGCAGTCGCTCAGAGATGCTCGGCTCACGAGCTGGCTAGCTGAGCGGGCTATCCAGGTTTCAGGTGTGGCAGGCTTTCAGGGCGCGCTAGAGGATGTGGTCAAGGCGCGGTTCCCCTTTCGTCCAGAGCTGATTTTGGCGACCGACCCGTTATTCAAAAACAGCGGATACGGCCTATCTGGCGCGCAGGTTGGGTTGGGTTTGGCGAGCAAGGGCGTACCGTATGATCAAGTGCTCAGCGCTCTGGCAGGGCTGGTCACGGGGAGCGAGCCGCTGGACGCGGACAAGCTACGCCTGCAACCAGACCACCCGGTGACCAGGATGCAGCTCGCTGTCAACGAGCTATTGAGCCGCGACAGCATCGCCCTGGATGAGGTTTGGGATCTCTTGCAGGCGCCTCCCTTCGGCCTGCCGCCATCTCCGATCGCGATTGCGCTCTTTGGGCTGCTGTTACGAGAGTGCGGCACTGGGTTCTACTATTCGGATGGCGTGACCAGTCACAGCCTCGATCTCACCAGGCTGGCGCTGCTCATCAAAGAGGCGATGGACGGCAAAGTGGGCAAGGTGCTGCAGCGCAGCAGTCAGGAAGAGCGGCGCTTTTGCGCTCTGGTGCGCGAGATCTATCAGCTAGATGCAGAAGTCTCCAGGTATCTACTGCCTACCCATGATGCTCTGCGGAATCATTTTGGGCGCCGAGGATTCCCGGTTTGGTCACTCAAACATCATCTTGACGCCATGGGACGACCCCAGTGTGCGAGCATCTCGTGCCTCGGCGAGTTCATGTCGATCAACGAAAAGGATCTTGGCGAGTACGCCACTCTGGATCGTCTCCGTGGGTTGGTCTCCACGGTATCGCAGGACAGAATCATGCTGCGCGAGTTGGACGACCCTGCTTGTTACCTCTCTGGGATGCAGTCCTTTTTGACGCGAGTGGATGCTCGGCTGAAACCGGTGCTCTCTGGGATTGGACTTTCTCTCAGGGATCTGATGCTCAGGATCAGGACCCTGCTCGAGGGAGAGGTCTATCTTTGGACAGAGGAAGGGGTGGCTGAGCGGCTGCCTGCCCTGCTCGATGATCTGGAGCTGGTGGGAGCCCTGTCGGAACTCACCAACGTGGCGGTCAAGGACTTGGAAGGGGCAACGGCGGCAGCCAGAGCCTTGATCAAACCAGGCAAACTGCCGATGTTCGTGCTCGCACAGCAGGACGGAGAGCCTTTGGCCGCTGTGATGGGTTCGCTCGATAAACTACTGTCGCTCGGCAGTGGCTATGCGGACAAGGCCGTGCTGGCCAGGGCAGTCCGTGCCAATATGGCGGGTATTCGCTCGGCGATTTCCCAGCCGGCACGATCCTTGCGCCATTGGGCAGCAAACGTGATGAACGTCGCCCTGTCGGAAGGTGAGGCCGACCAGCTCTGGTCAGCGCTGCCCGATCTCTCAGCCGCCAAGCGCGCGGACGAGATTCGGTACGAGGTCCGTCAGAGACTTCGAGCGATGGAGCGCAGCCGCGCTATCGCGCAACTTCGCGAGACTTGGCGCAAGATGACGGGCACCGCCTCCCCAGACGAGTGGAGCAACAGACATCAGGCGCCACTCGGATGGCTACTGGAATCGGCGGCGCAGACCCAGGCGCTTGCGGTGGTGCAGCGCCCGGCGAACGCCACGCTGGAGGCAATCCAAGAGGCCCAGGCCACGCTGGGGAAGATCGCACCTGATCTTGACGCTCTGGGCGATGGCGAGGCCGACCGCAAGTTCGTTGACATTGTCGCGGGGGCCTATGCGCGATTGATCCCGGACGACGATGAGCTTGCCCGGCTCAGGGCGCATCTGGGCGTCGCTCTCGGCGGGGCGCCTGCGGGCTGGCAGCGCGCCGCAGCCAGCGAGGCGACCAGGGCTTGGATTCGGCTGCAGTATCGCGAACGGTATCTGCCGCGTGTGCTGAATCAACTTGAGGCGACGCCTGAGGCGGCAGCAAAGGCCCTGCTGGCTGAGATGGCCACTGATCCGCTGGTCGGCGTGCGCTTGCTGGGCTTGGGGAAGCACGATGCAGATTAGGTCGCTATCACGGATCGAGGACTTGCACGAGGCTTTGGCGCAAGATGCAGCCAGCGTTGCGAGGTATCCGGCCAGGTTCATCCTGGTGAACGGGCTCGCCGCCTGGCGCGAAGTGCTTGATCTGCTCGACGAGCTCGGGCACAGAAGCGTCCGGCTGTCGACTCTCACGGCAGGCGACGCCGTGCCAAACATGCAAGCCGTCGTTGATGCCGTGGGCGGGCTGGACTCCTCGTTGGTGATCAAGCCGTTGAGCGAGATTCTGCGCATTGCTCCTGGCGCGGTAGAGGCTTACCTGGCATGGCTGACGAGTTTCGAGGTTCCGGGGCGCAAGCGGCTGTACATCCCGCTATTCGGAATCGCTCCCGCCGTATTGCCGACGCTTGAGCGCATGCGGCAGTATCTAGAGTACAGCCCACCAGCCTGGTCATATGAGGGCGGTGACGGCACTACGGTTCGGGTCACCTCAGAGCCTTATCGTTGCCTGGTGGGCCAACGATTCGACGGTATCAAGGCCTACCTACAGCAGTGGGAGTCAGGCGGGATCGATGCGGCCACGCTCGTGACCGCTTTCGCTTCGTCTATCCCTAGCTCTCACGGATCCCTACGACTAGAGGTGCTGCCGACAGCGTATGACGTAGTCAGCTCCGTATGCACAGATCACGACAAGCTGCGACGCCAGTTTGGCCAGGACGGCCAATGGCGCTGGTTGGCGGGTCAACTGCGCCCAAGTGAGAGTGTCGCTTCAGCAGCAGCGCGCATACTGATGCTGCCACGCTTCGAGCCCGACATTCTCTGGGAGCGGTGGCCGCACCTGGAGCCGAATCAACGCTGGCTTGCCTGGCTATGGGCCAAGTGCGATCTTGACGGCGCTAGCCCCGCCGCCGAGGCGATTAAGGAGAGTGAGTCGCCGGAGCAGTTTGTGATGGCTGCGGCCAATATTGTCTTTGGCCAGAGGCCACGTAGTGTTGACGGGCTAGACCAGCGCAGGAAACTGCTGCAGCACATCGCCGGAGTCGGTTTGCCTGCCAGCTTCTGGGGCCAGTTGGAGCTCGTGAGTGACCCGCTCACACGCCTGGCGGCACTTCCGGGGCTTTCAGTGAGGGAGCAGGAGGCGATTGTAGAGTCTGTAGGCCAGCTCGTGAGCAAGGGCGTGTCTATGGATCGCTGGCTGCCGCTCCTGGAGATCACCTATCCAGACCTGCACACCTACTTGACGGTGAACCCGTTTAGCGAATGGTTGGGCGAATACGTTCTCGAGTACAAGCTGTCCAGGCTGGCCGATAAGGCAACGCCTCATCTGCTGGCGATGGCGGAAAAGTGGGCGAGTGAGCAATCACTCTGGCAGTACGAGACCAGAGCGGAGGCGCTCCATCGCCACCACACATCTGCTGACAATGCGCTTTGGGTAGACGGTTTGGGTCTGGAGTGGGTTGGACTGCTATGGCGCAAGCTGACCGATGCGGGCCTGCAAATGCAGGCGGATGTTGCCAGGGTCAACCTGCCCTCGGTGACTGCCGAAAATCACGATTGGGCTGCTGCCCAAGTGCTGAGAGGCATGGATGGCTACGCCCACAGCCACGAATACGCCTATCCACAATCCATCGTGCGGCAATTGGGTATCATCGATGCAGTTGCCCAGGAAGTCCGGGTGAGGTTGCGATCAAGTGCAGCAGTAGTGCTGGTTAGCGACCATGGCATGACGCGGTTCGCGGGAGCTGGCGAGAGAGTTGCTGCTCCAGATGGATACGACGTTCACGGCTGGGGGCGCTATGCGCGACGAACAAGAGATGCTGCGGCGGCTGTGGACAGCGAGGCGTGGACCATTGACGATGACTGCCTGATCTTGACGCGACATGGTCTCTTTCAGGGCGGGAGCAGCACTGGAGGCGAAGTGCACGGCGGCGCGACGCCCGAGGAGAGCCTGGTCCCTGTTTTGATGCTCACTGGGACCGCGACAACGACCCCTGATGTGCAGAGCTACGACAAGCAGGTGTTTTTGAGTGTGCATGGGCATGGCGAGCTGCATGTGGTGCTGACCGCGGCCTGCACTGCGCTGGAGTTGCGCCTGCCAAGCGGCGTGCTGGCCGGGACCCGACAGGCTGGCGGCGAGTGGGTTTTCGCGCTTCAGGCATTGCGACCGGGCGGCTACACGGCGGAGCTGGTGAGTGAGGGTGGCCGCGTGGGGCGTGTGACGTTTGATTGCCTGCGCGGTCTGGCCGAAAACGATATGGGACTGTGAGGAGATTGCGGCGATGCCCAATGACACGACACATGACAGATTCCGCGCCATCTTTCCGGAGATGGCGGTCTACAAGAGCCCGGGGCGCAGCAAGCAGTTTGCCGCGCTGAGCATCCCGCCCTATCTGCGAGACTGGCTGGTGATGCGCTTCTCGGATGACAGCGGCGCGATCAACATGGACGAGGTGATGTGGTTCGTCCGCAAGACCATCCCGCGCCGCGAGGATTGGGAACCGCTAAAAGCCAAGATGGTGGACGAAGGTGCGCCCGTGCGCTTCCTCGCACGGATCCGGGTCGAAGTCGATGTCACCTCGGGCGACACGCTTTTTGCGCTACCTGATTTCGGTTTCCCAAGGCGTCGATCAGAGGCCGTGGTCTCAGCGGACGTCGTTCGCAACAAGAAGGACGATCTCCTCGCTGCGCCAGAGACGTGGGGCGTCGTCGAGCTAGAGTGGCGCATGATGGAGCGGCAGTCGGGTGGGGAGGCGGGTACGATCGTCATGGTCGACTTTGCACCATTCCAGCCCTATCGGGTCGATCTGGAGTTCTTCCAGCATGCGCGCGCCGAGTTCACACTGGACGAGTGGGTGGACGTTCTCTTGCTGGGCGTAGACTATAACCCGGCGGGCTTTCTGTCGATCAGCGAAAAACTGATGCTGCTGACCCGGCTGCTACCCTTTGTGGAGAAAAGAGTCAACCTGGTGGAATTGGCTCCCAAGGGCACCGGGAAATCATACATGTTCTCGCAGTTGAGCAAGCATGGCTGGCTGGTGAGCGGTGGCAGCATCAGCAGGGCGCGCCTGTTCCACAACATCGCTTCGAATACGCCTGGCCTGGTCAAGCGCTACGACTATGTTGCGCTTGATGAGGTGCAAACCATCACGTTTACGAATGACGACGAGGTTAGGGGGGCGCTGAAGGGCTTTATGGAGAGCGGCGAGTATCGGGTGGGCGAGCATCAGGGCATTGGCGACGCGGGCATCATCCTGTTGGGGAACATCAAGCAGGAGCGCATGAGCGAAGACGACAACATGATTCGCGAGCTTCCGGGCACGTTCCAAGAGTCGGCGCTCATCGATCGCTTTCACGGCTTCATCCGTGGATGGGGCATCCCGCGCATGCGCGAGAATCTCAAGGCTGAGGGCTGGGCGCTTAACACCGAGTATGTTACTGAGATCCTGCACGGCCTGCGAGGAGATGTGCGCTATCGGGCGGTGGTGGATGCGCTACTCGATGTGCCCCGCGGCGCCGACACCCGCGACACTGAAGCGGTGAAGCGCATTGCCACCGCCTATGCCAAGCTGCTGTTTCCGCACGTGACGTCGCCAGATCAAGCGGACTTGGGACTCTTCCAGGGGTATTGCCTGGAGCCAGCCATGGAGATGCGCGGCATCATTCGCAAGCAACTGCACAAAATGGATGCCGAGTATCCCAGCGAGATGCCGGCGATTAGGTGCGTTCAGAGGAAGAGTTAGGCGTCGGAGCTCACTCCTGGTTGGCGTTGCGTTGCTTCTGCACGCCTCGGGTGGTGTTCGCCGGTGCGCTGCCAACGGTTCTGGCTGCGCCCAAGCCCGAGCGGCACAGATAGTCCTGCAAGGCGTGCCACCTCTGGGAGCCTGGCCACAACATGCTACTGCGAGATTGCGACGGCATTGTAGACCCAACTGGGCGCCACCGAGGCCCCCGTTCCGTCGCACCGCACGACCGTCGCCACTCACCTGGCCCCGTCGCCTCGCGCCAGCCGCACACGATCTGCTCGCACCCCGCGGCACGTCGCGCGGAGCACTCTTCTCCGGTCAGGTGCACGGCAGCGCACAGGGCAGCCAGGATCTCTTGAGAAATACTATCATTTACCATCATGGGGCCGACCACGTTGGGCTGGCCCTAACCGACAACCCCCGACGACAAACCCCCAGTAGAGGCTGGCAAGGCGATGCCGTGCTCCTGGAATCCCCACACCTATCTGCGACCGACTCAGGGAAGGTCTGTAGTGACCCCCAAAAGTTGGACACAAAACGACCAATCTTTAGGGGATGACGTTGGCGGTCATCTCAGTCTCCTGCCATTGTAGCGCGAACTCCACCGGTGTCAGGTAGCCCAGCGCCGAGTGGATGCGCTTGTGCATATAGACATCATCGAGAAACTGACCGATCTGCCGCTGGGCGTCGGCATAGTCTCGGTATTCGCTCAGATACACCTCCTCCTCTGATGGTGCGCATCAAGCGCTCGGCATAGCCGTTCTGCCAGGCCGCTCCCCGTCTGGACATGCTGACCTGCACGCCTTGCTCCTGGAGGCGCCGCACATAGTCTTGGGCGGCATACTGCACGCCCTGGTCAGAGTGGTGGATTTCGGGCTGCCCAAGTTGGAGTGCTCGTTGCAGGGCAGTGAGCGCCAGCCCTTGATCCAGACTCCGTGACAGCTGCCACCCACGCACGGCGCGCGTGAAGACGTCCATCACCACTGCCAGGTACACGAATCCTCGGCCAAGAACGACGTACGTGATGTCGGCCACCCAGACCTCGTCTGGGCGTTGCACTTGCCTGTCCAGCACGAGGTTTGGAAAGCGCGGTCCGCCATGTCGACTATTAGTTGTTTGAATTCGTTTACGGTCTACCTTAGCTTGCAGACCGAGATCGGCCATAGTCTGCGCCACGCGCTTGCGATTCACCGTCCACCCGACCCGCTGCAGCTCCGCCGTCATCCGGCGGTAGCCATAAGTGGGCCAGCGGCCCGCTAGCTCCTGCAAAGCCTGGCGCAGTTCTTCATCATCCCTGCCTCCGGCCTTATGGTAGTAGCTGCTACGCGCCACGCCCAAGGTCTCGCACACAATCGTGACCGGGTAGTCTGCGGCCATCTCGTGTGCTAGCCCGCGTCTTGTAGACGGCTCAAGATGCTGGATGCTTTTTTTGCGATCTCCAGCTCCATCGTCTTGCGCCCCAGCGCCTGCTCCAGCTCGGCGATCTGCGCGACGGCTGTGTCATTGGGACCCTGCCGCTCAAAGAGAGTGGCTGCGTTCTCCAGAAAATGACGCTTCCAGCGCGTGATCAAGTCCGGCTTGAGCCGATGCTCGCGCGCTAGCTCGGCCCTGACTCTGGTCAGGCTGTGTCTTGCTGCCGCTCAGAACCTCCAGCACCACCTGGGCCTTGAAGGTCGATGAGAACGTTCGATGTGTTGGCATGGAACCCCTCCGTTCGGGCATCATACCCGACTTTCATGGGTGTCCAACTTTTGGGGTCACTTCACTCGACGCTGTTGGCCCTCGCATATACAGCTTGGCGGACGCCCGTCCAGCGACTAGAATCGGGAGCAGCGGACTCGTCCAGAACGTGCCGCAGCAGCCGGTCGTACACCACCTGGTTGGCCGATTCTGGCGCGTTTGAGAGCGGTGGTCCACCGGCTCGCAGCGAGCCCCCGTTGGCGGGGCAATGTGGCTTTCTACATAACGTCTTGACCATCGTCCTATCAGGAGTGGCCTATCCATGACCGACCTTTTTGGCCAATCGACGCCGCGGATCAGGGCCATGCGCGAGCGCGTGCTGGCCAGGCCCTCGGCGATCTGTCTCAGCCGCGCGCGGATCATCACCGAAATCTACCGGCAGCATCCGCAAGAGCCGATCGTGCTCAGGCGTGCGATGGCCTTGCGGGCCATCCTCGAGCAGATGCCGATCTATATCGACGAGGGCGAGCTGATCGTCGGCAACCAGGCCTCGGCGCCGCGGGCAGCGCCGATCTTTCCCGAGTACGCCGTGGACTGGATCATCCGCGAGATCGATGAATTCGATCAGCGCCCTGGAGATCGCTTCCACCTGGCTGCCGAGGACAAGCCCGAGTTGCTGAGGCTGTGCCAGGAGTGGCAGGGCAAAACTCTCGAGGCCCGCGCCCTGGCCATGATGACGCCCGAGAGCCGCTTTCTCTACGACGTGGGCATGATCCGCGCCGAGGGCAACATCACCTCGGGCGACGGCCACATCGCCGCCGACTATGCCGCTCTGCTGAGCGAGGGGCTGGTAGGGGTTAGGGCAAGGGCGCAGGCCCGTCTCGACCGGCTGGACCTGGCCGATTTCGACGATTTCAAGCGGCAGTTTTTTCTCAGGGCCGTGTTGATGGCCTGCGACGCGGTGGTCGTCTTTGCCCACCGCTACGCAGACCTCGCCGAGGAGATGGCCGCGGACGAGAGCGACTCTGGCCGGCGGAAAGAGCTGCACCGCATCGCCGAGGTCTGCCGCCGCGTGCCCGAGCATCCCGCGGCGAGCCTTTACGAGGGCGTGCAGAGCGTCTGGTTCATCCAGCTGGTGCTGCAGATCGAGTCTAACGGGCACTCGGTGTCATACGGGCGCCTGGATCAGTACCTGTATCCCCTGTACGCGGCGGATGTGGCGGCTGGCCGCATCAGTGAAGCGGGGGCTACCGAACTGCTGGAGAACCTGTGGATCAAGACTTATACCATCAACAAGATCCGCAGCTACTCGCACACGCGCTTTTCAGCGGGCGGGCCACTCTACCAGAACGTGACCGTGGGCGGGCAGACCCCCGACGGTCGCGATGCCGCCAACCCCTTGAGCGTGCTCGTGCTGCGCAGCGTCGGACGCCTGCGCCTCACGCAGCCCAATCTCACCGTCCGCTACCATCGGGGCACGCCCGACTGGTTCATGCGGCAGGCGGTGGAGGTTGTCAAGCTTGGGTTTGGCATGCCGGCGTTCAACAACGATGAGGTGATCATCCCCGCGTTCATTGCGCTTGGGGTGACGCCTGTGGACGCGCGCAGCTATTCGGCCATCGGGTGCGTCGAGGTGGCCGTGCCTGGCCGGTGGGGCTATCGCTGCACCGGCATGAGCTTTCTGAACTTTGGCAAGGTGCTGATGACGGCGCTCAACAATGGCGTGGAGCCACTGAGCGGCGAGCGCATCCACCCGGGAGTGGGGAAGGCTTTTGTCGACATGGACACCTTCGACGAGGTCTATGCTGCCTGGGCCCAGACCGTGCGCTACTTCTGCAGGCAGGCGGTGATCATGGACACCTGCGCGGACTATGCGCTGGAGCTAGAGACGCCAGACGTCCTCTGTTCGGCGCTCACCCAGGACTGCATCGCGCGTGGGCTCACTATCAAGCAGGGCGGCGCCGTGTATGACTTTATCAGCGACCTGCAGGTGGGCATTGCCAATCTGGGCAACTCGCTGGCCGCCATCAAAAAGCTGGTGTACGAGGAGCGTCTGCTCACGCGAGAGGAGCTCTGGCAGGCGTTGAGCACCGATTGCGAGGGCCCCGAGGGCGAGCGCATCCGCCAGATGCTGCTCAACCGGGCCCCCAAGTACGGCAACGACGACGACTATGTGGACGCGTTACTCGTGGCGGCCTACAACGCGTACATCGACGAACTCGACAAGTACAAGAACACCCGCTATGGCCGTGGCCCCATCGGGGGGCGCTACTATGCCGGCACCTCCTCCATATCGGCCAACGTGCCTCAGGGCAGCGCGGTGGGCGCCATGCCGGACGGCCGCAAGGCCAGGGCGCCCCTGGCCGAGGGCTGCTCGCCGTCGCATGGCACCGACCGCAAGGGGCCGACCGCCGTCTATCGATCGGTGGGCAAGCTGCCGAGCGAGCGCATCACCGGGGGCGTGCTGCTCAACCAAAAGCTGTCCCCAGACAGCCTCGCCACCGCCGAGGGTGTCCAAACGCTCATCACGCTGATGCGCACCTTCTTTGACGATCTGCATGGTTTTCATGTGCAGTACAATGTGGTCTCTCGCGAGACGCTGCTTGCCGCTCAACGGGATCCAGAGCACTATCGCGACCTGATCGTGCGCGTGGCGGGTTACAGCGCCTTTTTCAACGTGCTGTCGCCCGAGACACAGAACGACATCATCGCGCGCACCGAGCACACCCTCTGAGACGGCCCCGAAAGGCAGGCCGGTCGGGATGGTCGGGTCATCGTGCGAGCAAAGGGAGAAGATGGCGCAGTACACCGTCGGTGTCGATGTGGGCGGCACCAAGACCGCCTATGGCCTTTTCGGGCCGGACCAGTCGCTGGTGGCGCGCGCCGAGATGCCCACCCGACTTGGCGGCACACCGGAGCAGATTGCCGACGCCGTGCTGGACGGCATTCGGGCCATCATGGCGGGACACGGACTGGCCCTGGCCGATCTGGAGGGCGTGGGCCTGGCGTTTCCATCCTACATCGACTATGAGGCCGGGCGCATCCTCTGCACGACGAACATCACCGACCTGTGCGGATTCGATGCGCGCGACTATTTCCAGGCCAAGCTGGGCGTACGTGTCGCGCTGGACAACGACTGCCACGTGGCGGCGATGGCCGAGCATCGGCTGGGCGCGGGAAGCGGATACCACCACCTGCTCTTTTGCGCGGTGAGCACCGGCATCTCGAGCGCGATGATCATCAACGACCGCCTCTTTCGCGGCAGCTATGGCGCCGCCGGTGAGACCGGCCACATGCTCATCACGCCGGAGACGGGCGTCCAGTGTGGCTGCGGCCATGCGGGCTGTTTCATGTCGCACATCTCGGGCTCGATGATCGTACAGCACATCCGTGGTTGGCTGGACGCAGGCCAAAGCAGCGCCATGCTGGCCATGGCCAAGGGCGATCCCGCGGCCATCGACTGTGAGATCGTGCGAGCGGCCGCGCTGGCTGGCGACGCCCTGGCGCAGAGCGCCCTGGAGCACATGGCCTACTACCTGGGTGTCTGGACCTACAACCTCTACCAGGCGCTGAACATCAACTGCTATGTGTTCGGCGGCGGGCTCACGGGCCTCGGGGATCTGCTGTTTGGGCCAGCCCGGGCCCACTTCGACCGACTCAACGTCACGCAGCCGGGGCAGGAGGTGCATTGGAAGTTCGCCGAGCTCGGCCGCGATGCCGGGATCATCGGCGCCCAGCTGCTGTTGCACGAGTAGCTGCCTGACGCTTGGCCGTGAGCGGTGTGTCAACGGCGGTGTTCGGCGACCCGTGCGGACTCACGACGACTGCACAAAGCGCTCGCAGGCGGAATCGAACGCCGCGGCCGCAGTCCGACTGGGGGCGACCAACGGCATCTGGGCCAGGCAGACGGCCAGGCTGAGCCCTAGATCGTGGCGCCTGTTGAGGCGGTCGGCCAGATGGTGGAGGTCGTGCGGCTACAGGCGAGCTTTTCTCACTGGGGCGGGTTGCGCTGGTGGTTCGAATGCCCGGAGCGCGGCCGACGCGTCACCAAGCTACATCTTCCGCCTAACGGCGACCACTTTCGCTGTCGCCTCTGCCATGACCTGACCTATGAGAGCTCGCGGCGGCACAACGCGCCTGGTGTCAATCGCAGATGGCGCGAGTAGGGTATCGTGGCGTATGCCTGAAACGGACCAGGCCCAAGGGCGCAGGTGAATTGCCTACATCACCAAGCGCCCTTGCGCCCTCGCACCCTTGACCCCTTTCGCTCTCGCCCGCTACAATGCCCCTTGGTCACATTCGGCTCACGAAAGGCGGCCCATGGCCGACACCATCAGCCAGGACGAGATCAACGCCATCCTGTGGCGCGCGTGCGACACCTTCCGCGGCACGGTGGACCCCGCCGAGTACAAGAACTATATCCTCGTCATGCTCTCTGTAAAGTACATCTCGGACGTTTGGCGCGACCACCGCGCCCAGTACGAGGCTCAGTATGCCGGCAACGCCCAGCGCGTGGCGCGGGCCATGCGGGCCGAGCCCTTTGTGCTGCCCGAGGGCGCCAGCTATGAGGCGCTGTATGCCCAGCGCAACGCGCACAACCTGGGCGAGGTGATTAACAAGGCCCTGGCCGCCATCGAAGAGCAGAACATCGAAAAGCTGGAGGGTGTGTTCCGCAACATTGATTTCAACAGCGAGGCGGCGCTGGGCCGCGCCCGCGAGCGCAATGCGCGACTGGCCAACCTGCTCAACGATTTCGCCGACCCGCGGCTCGACCTGCGCCCCTCGCGGGTGGGGCGACTCGATATCATCGGCAACGCCTACGAGTACCTGATTGCCCAGTTCGCCGCGGGGGCGGGCAAAAAGGCGGGCGAGTTTTACACGCCGCCCGAGGTGTCGCTGCTGCTGGCGCGGCTGGCGGCGCCGCAGCCCGGCGACCGCATCGGCGACCCGGCCTGCGGCTCGGGCTCGCTGCTGATCAAATGCGCCCAGGCGGTGGGCAGCGAGAACTATTACCTCTACGGCCAGGAGGCCAACGGCTCGACCTGGGCGCTGGCCAAGATGAACATGTTCCTGCACAACGTCTCGGGCGCGCGGGTGGAGTGGGGCGACACGCTGCGCCACCCCACGCTGCTGGAGCGCGATGAGCTGATGCGGTTCAACGTGGTGGTGGCCAACCCGCCCTTCTCACTGGACAAGTGGGGCGCCGAGACGGCCGCGGCCGACCCTTACGGGCGCTTTTGGCGCGGCGTGCCGCCCAAGAGCGTGGGCACCTGACGTTCATACACTGGCCGGCGCATGGCGCCACTGATGCCTACCGCCGTCGTGCACAACGGCTCGCGGCGGGTGTGGCAGCGCGAGTATGGGGATCGGTTTATCCGCAACGAGCGGCACTTGGTCGCGGCCAAGGAGTATATTGCGCATAGTCCGATCAAGGCGGGGCTGGTGGTGCGAGCCGAGGATTGGCTCTGGAGTAGCGCAGGATATGCGAGGGAGCAAGAGCCAGGCTGGTGCCTGGTGGACTTGGGGAGCTGTGGGAGCGCCGGGCTCTAGCCCGGCAGGTAAGGCAAAGACGCCGGGCCAGAGCATGGCGCTCCCAGGGAGAGTGCTGCAGGCGCAAAAGAAGGGGCTGATGCAGCGTTTGTTGACGGGCGAGGTGAGGCCAGTGGCCGATATCTAGGGTGAAATGATTCGGTGCAGTGACACTTTTCCTCGCTCGGGACAGTCTATACTGGAGTCAGACAATCCTGCGTAGGGAGTTGAACGGTGAGGCGAAAAACGATTCTGGAGTGGGTAGACGCCCAAGATTCGCGATGGGGAATTCCTCAAGGTCTGGATGACTGGTATAGCTTTGGCGATGTCTTTGACTTCTTGGCGTCGACCACCAGGGAGACCATACCGCTGTATCTGAGCAGTCGAGTGTACGTCTACGCTGTTCTTGTGCCTCTTGCAGATATTGAAGACCTCGATGTTAAGGACCTGCTGGACTGGAGCGTTGCGGCCGACAATACCTGGGCACACGAACCTGATCCTGAAGAAGAGGCGCGTCCAACTATCGAACTGCGGCTCAGATACTCGAACTCCACGACTTTGACTCGTGCAGAGCCCAGCTTCATTTATCGCGATTGGCACGATGTCACGCAGTACGTTGAGCTGAACCAAAAGATCGCACACGTCACGGATATACACTGGATGCCAGATCGAGAGGCGTACTGTCGAGTAGACGAGAATGGAAACTACCAGGACCTAGTCACGCACAGACGAGAGGGTGGCCACTTTGTGTGCTGTGCTGACGAAACAGTTCTTGAGCCCTATATGACACTGTCTTCTCAGGCTGTCGTCAGGCTGTTTGATGTCACACGAGGAGATCTGAGCACAGCGGGACAGCTAGAGCGCTCGGACGAAACTATCGACAACCCAGAACTGAGCATCTACGCACGACGAGTAACATGGTCTGACCACGAGGGACAGGCACATGCGGCCAAGCTCCGAGGATTTCGAGTATTTCGTTCGCCGCTATCGGTTGGAGCGGCGATTCAGACACTTGAGAATGAGCGTCGTGTCACTCAGTTTGCCGAATACGTTGCGCTGGACCTGAAACACCGCTGTGTCACTACCTGCTCATGCGCGCCCGAGGCACTAGACTCATATTTCCAAGACACTGGGAAACCATTGGAGACCACACCGGCCTTCTTCCGAGCTGAAGTGCTGACTCGGTACAAGGATGACCCTGATAAGTACCGCCTTACACCTGACTACATCGCCTGTCGCGGCTCGTGGATGCTAAACTATGACATTAATGAAGAGAATCAGGTGCATGCCTATCTCTGCGACTTGCAGAATCTGCCCAACGGAGAGCAGCTTTACTGGAAGGCATTCAACGAAGCGCCAAAGGGGTTTATAGCCGAGAGGGCGTGGAAGACCGATTTCCTCGCAGAGTTTGCTGATGGCTATGATCCGCTTGTCTCGCTTCTTCAGCTTGCAGGCGAGAAGTACCCTTCCGCACGGATAAGCGGCGACTTGGTGGCCATGTGGGTGCCTGATGAACGCAGTTCACGCAGGCTGACATATCTTGTCACCGACTCCGTGAAGGAGTGGGAAGACGCCATTTTAGGTCTCGCTAAGCTTACGGTGGACAGTTTGAATGAGAGAGGCCTCAAGCGCTTAGCCAAAGGCCTAGGATGCTACGATAGCGAGAAAAGGGCCATCAAGACGCTTCGCGCCTGTCTGGTGGCTCGAAACCTGGATGATGATGTGGTCTGTTGCGCGCTTGAGGAAGTGTGGGCTGTGCGCTCCCATGGAGGTGTCGCGCATCGAGGCGCCAGTTCGATAAGCGACACGCGTCTGCACTACCGAAAGCTGCTGGAGGAATGCGACAGAGCCCTTCGAACGCTTGGTCAGTATATCGCCAATGGGCTACTGGATATTCCCATCCGAACCCCATGACTTGTGACACGGGGGGCTGGCACGTGGATGCTAGTGATGTGCCTGAATTCCTCCGCGACGCCCTCGTCTCCCAAATCCCCGCGCTGCGGCTCCGCATGGCGCTGGCGCTGCGCCGTACCAAGCGAGTATGATGGGTGTACCTAGAGACGCGACCCTGAGCGAGAGGATGCTGCCCAGGTGAACCCAAACGACTTGACCGATAATGCACCCGGCCAGCTCATCCAGGCCGATTGGCAGGGCAAGGCTTTCTGGGCCTTTGTGCCTGACCCGCTGCCGCCTGACCTGCCCCTGGACTGGGCGCTGGCCGGCCTCATCGCCGAGGCCACGGGCGCCCTGCGCGAGCTGGCCGGCGTGGGGCAACGGATGCGCAACCCCGACCTACTGATCGTCCCCTTTGTGCAGCGCGAGGCGGTGCTCTCGTCGCGCATCGAGGGCACGCAGGCGGGGATCGCCGACCTGTACGCGCACGAGGCCAATCAACTGACCCTGCCGGGCCTGGGGCAGCGGCCGGTGAGCCCTGACGTGCGCGAGGTCAGCAACTATGTGCGGGCGCTGCGCGAGGGGGTGCGTCGGCTGCCAGAGCTGCCCGTGTCGCTTCGCCTGCTGCGAGAGCTGCACGCGATCTTGATGGACAGCGTGCGGGGAGAGACGCGTCTCGCAGGCGAGTTTCGGGTCACGCCTAATTATATTGCGCCGACCAGGGCCACACCTATTGAGGAGGCGCGGTTTGTGCCCCCGCCTGTGCCGCAGATGCAGGAGGCGCTGAGCCGCCTCGAACGGTATTTACATGCGGAGGACCACTACCCGGCAGTGGTGCGGCTGGCCCTAGTGCACTATCAGTTTGAGACGATTCACCCCTTTGAGGATGGCAATGGCCGTCTGGGGCGTTTGCTGGTCTCGCTGTTGCTTCTTGACTGGGGCTTGTTGCCGTTGCCGCTGCTCTATCTGAGCGCCTATCTGGAGCGGCATCGCGACACCTATTATGAGCTGTTGTACCGAGTCAGCACCCGCGGCACCTGGCGCGAGTGGCTCGAGTTCTTCCTGACGGGCGTGCGTGAACAGGCGCGAGAGGCCACCGATCTGGCTGTCGAGCTCGGGCGCATCGAGGAAACCTGGCGGCAGCGCCTGGCAGAGGCGCGCGCCTCGGCCCTGGCGCAGCGCCTCGCCGATAGTCTGTTTCGCATGCCGATCGTGACGGTCAACGATGCTGCGGAGCTCCTTGGCGTCATCTATGAGACGGCCAGGTACAGCGTGCTCAAGCTCGTCGAAGTGGGGATTCTGAGGCCGGTTTCGTCGGCGAAGCGGGGACAGCAATATGTTGCTGACGATATTGTGCGCGAAATGGTGGGGCGGCAGAGTGCGGGTCGAGAGGACACCAACTGAAGACAATCGCTCTTTCTCTGCAACAACCAGAGACTTACAGCAAAACTTTGAAACAGAGCATCACCATCTGAGAAAGCATGCTATGGCCGCCGCCTTCCGTGAAACCCTCATCTCCCAAATCCCCGCCCTCCAACTCCTGATGGCGCTGGGCTACGAGTACCTGACGCCGGCCGAGGTGCTGGCGCTGCGGGGGCAATGCAAGCGGGAGGTGCTGCTGAGCGGCGTGCTGGCGCCCTGGCTGCGCGCGCACAATGTCATCGAGGCGCGCGGGCAGCGGGTGGCGTTCAGCGAGGCCAATATCCAGACGGCCATCCGCCGACTGACGGACGAGCCGCTGGCGGCGGCGATGGTGGCGTCTTCGCCCGCGGAGTTGGCGAGGGGAATAGGCATGGGTAGCGAGTCTCCTGTGGTATGTGGCTGGCCGGGCGGTTTCGTCTGGAGCTCCTCGCCTTAGTAGGTCTCACCGCTGATGGGCAAGAACAGTTTGTGGATCCGATCCTCCAGCGGATGGCCGGCTGGTAATCCGACGTGCGCGCCTTGCGCGCTGAGAGCCGGCAACCAGCCTTGCTCATCAGACGGACAGTCTTGGCCGTGCTTCGGGAGATCCCGCGTAAAGTAGATGAACAACAGTTTGGCCGGCACGTTGTGTCTCCTCAGAAAGTCGAGAGCCGCCAGCCTGTTGCAGTACTGATAGTAGCCATGTAGCCAGTCGCTTTCGGCGGGAACGCCCAGGGAAGACTTGGTCTCTGCAAAGGCCCGCTCAATCTTGCCCAGCCCGATGATTGACTTGGCGCCACAGGATGATTTGAGTTCATGCGTGTGCCTTGGCCTCGACCAGCAACCATTCTACGGAGCCTCCTCTTTGGGTCCTCCCAACAGCGTCCCAGTTGTGGATCCCGGAGCCTTTTGGCCACCAATCCTTCCAGGCCTCGAGGGCAGCGTGCCCCTGCGGCATAAAGTCCAGTCCCTTGATTTCAGCATCCAGCCAGGGCTTGGCCAAATGGAAGCAAAAGTCCAACCACTCGACGCTATCGCCGCCGGTTGACGCCAGCACTCGCTGATCTAGCAGGCGCCGATGCCTACCCATGAACCGCAGGAGATGGTACTCGCTGCCGTAGCCATATCCGATCTTGCCCACTGCAATTGCTCCTTTCGGCTGAGACCCGTCGGACCGCATTCCGTGGCAACACCGGTCGGAACACTCACTTGTTCACGATCTCGAAACCCAGCCGCCCGAGATATTCATTGGTCTCGGCGCCGCCGTTGAACTGGATCGCTGGAATCTCGGCCCCCGTGGCGTAGCGGCAGGCCAGCGTCACCAGATACTTGGGCGGGTAGCGCCTGCCGGCGTGCAGCAGATCGTATCTGGTGGGCTGACGATAGTCGGGAAAGCCGTGGGCGTCCACATCGGCGATAGCTTGCAGGACGTGTTGACGTTGGATGAAGTGGGGTATCATCACTGCTCCTTTCCGCTGTGCAGCCCGCGCTAATCGGTGTCAAAGCCAAGTCACTCACCAGTCGTTCAGCCGGATACGCTTGTCCATGAGAATGGCAGAGCTAGGACGGCCCCCGCAAGCCGTGTACTGGAACAGTGTTGGCCAACGGCAGCAGAGGCAAAGCCTGCTCGAACTGCGATCGGCCAATCCCAACAGCCAGAGTACTGGGCCAAACGGTGCTGCTTCGCACCTCGTAGGTGAAGGCCTGTCTTCGAATCTGGTGAAGCACCTGGCCTTCGTGGGCCTCGATCCGGTTCCATAGCGTTTCAGCGTCTATCATGGGACTCCTTGCTCTGGGGCCACAGACTCCCGGGGAAGTCATAACACTATTCTCCCGACCATCGCCTCTGGTGACGGGTTATTCGCTGGGCGAGATCGGCTACCACTTTGAATCATGCGCGTCAAAGTGGTCCAACCGACCGATGAGTAGGTGAGGGCGATGGGCTCAGTGCGTCTCAAAGCTATTCCATTCGTGTGTGTCCAGCGTCATCGCGCAGTAGACCTCAAAAAGGTGCCGCTCGACCGCGTTGTCGATACGCACAAAGGCGACCGCGCAGCCGCGTAGCTCAGCCTTGGCGGCCTCAAAGGCGAGGCGAAAAGCAGGATCGGCCATGGCCTGCGTGCGCGTGCCCAGATCTGGGTATTGATGATGAGCCATCTCGTAGGCAAGGGTGGCGTCCTCGTGGCCGCGGCCGATGACGTGCTGTCGCAGCCGCGAGAGCAACCTGCGTGAGATGCCGACATAGAAGGGAACGCCATCTTTGACCAGCACACAGCAGCCGCCACAGTCGGCGGTCAGCTCACAGTCTCTTGCTAGCGCCGCTGGCCCCTTGCCTGGCACGGCAAACTCAGACATGGGCCGGCACGTCTGCAACTGCTCTCTCAGCGCCGCAAGATAGCGGGGCAGGATGGCAGCGGCCAGCTCGTGGAAGGTGTAGCTGCAGTTGTCAATGGGCATGAGCGAGA
>Ga0351918_1018_pt1 | contig 75342 bp, 59 predicted proteins | sample TotcelHT113001N5_FD_206844 | JGI IMG/M metagenome (GOLD analysis project Ga0351918, IMG submission 206844) | Enriched cells from coal bed in the Powder River Basin, Montana, United States - Total cells T11 rep1 HSBNCT.T11.300.1.N5 ... | reverse complement strand
CGCCCTGCGCGATGACGCAGTCCGGTCGAACTTCGTCGATCACGCGATCTATCTCGGCCATTACCTTGCCAAACAGCTCGTTCAGCGAGCCGTTCCGGCGTTCGAGGTCCAGCCGGCGCGAAGGAACCACGCCAAACTCCTTTAGCGCTCCTTCGACGACATCAGCGTGCTGACCGGTCGTCACCACATAGGGAAAGGCCCAGTCCGACCGATTGAGCTCGGCGATGACAGGTCCCATTTTGATGGCTTCGGGTCGCGTCCCAACGATGCATAAACAGCAAATTTTTGATTTACTTAGACGAAGTTCGGCTTTTTTGATGCTCGTCAGCTCGTTCATCTCAGCCCTGCTCAGCGATGCCAGTGTAGTGATCTGTATAATTGAGGCGGATGGCGCTGTCGAATTAACAATTTGAAATCTTCAGCGTCCTATAAAGAAGGCAATTCCGATAAAGGAGACGGACAAACCTATCACCATCAGTGCTACGGCTCCCGTTGTGCCGAAAAAGAGCGCTCCAATAAAGCCAGCGATGGAAATAACTGTAAACAATACGAAGATGAGCACCATAAGTTGCATTTTGTTTCTTCCTGCATTTAGCTTGCCAGGCTCATCCGATCTGAGCGCCATCGGACGCCGCAAGCGATAAGTATAGATTTTCGCTTGGTTTCGCCGCGACCAGCATAGGGTGGCGGTTTATATTAGGAAGCAGAGGAACGCCGGGGGCGACCCAAAACGAGATCGCGGCGTCGCATTCTGGGGCACATTTCGCCAAGATTTTGCTTTGCTACCAATTTAGGTTAGCAAAAACAATATGTTTAGTGCCTGATTCGCGTGACGCGTTCGAAGATTCTGATGTCGGAATCCGGTTCTGCAAAGCAGATGGAGCGCAATCGTGGGAGGCGTTTTTCGAAGGCCTTGCGCAACAATCGTATTTTTGGCGCTGGCGCTCGCGTCCACGACGCCCATCGCTGCTCATGCGGGAGTCAACGACGGCGTTCGCGAGGAGATGCGGCCAGGCGAACCCGGCTACCAAGAGCTTGCCCTGGCGTTTGCGCGTGTGGCCAAGGGCGATTACGAGGGCGCCCTCAAATACGCGCAGCGCGCACGGAGCCTCGCGCCCGATTATGAGATGCCGGTTCGGCTGCTCGCTGACATTCTGAACAAATTGGGGCGGATTGGCGAGGCGGTTGACGTTATCAACGACTTTGTCGCCAGCCATAAGCACTCGATGGCGCTGATCGCCCAGCGCGGCCATCTGCGCAAACGGCTCATGGACGTCGCCGGCGCCGAGGCGGATCTGCGCAGCGCGCGAGACAGCGGCGCGTTGACCCAAGAGCAGGCCGCCGCCGTCAACGTCGCGCTCTTCGATCTTGCCATGAGCGCCGCATATAAGGACTTCAACGGATCTCGTCTGAATGAAGCCATAGAAAATGCGCGAGCGGCGCGCAAACTGGACGAAAAAGCGGAAGCGCCCGTCCGGCTGATCGCCGACGCCTTTAGCCGACAGGGCAAAGCTCAGGCGGCTCTCGACGAGCTGAATCGCTATGTCTCGCAGAACAAGCCGAGCGGGCGTCTTCTCGCCCAGCGCGGATATTTGCGCCGCGCCATGAAAGACTTGAAAGGCGCAGAGGCGGATTTCGACGCCGCGCTCGCCGCGCCCGACATTGAGCCAAGCGAAACATTACCATTACGCAACGCGCTGGCGGAAGCCACGCAGGCTGAGCAGGATAGTATTGTGCAAGCCGAACTCGCGCAGGTTTACGCGGCGATCGCGAAACGCGACTACGCGCGTGCGGTGAAGGCGGCGCGCGTCCTTCGCGCCAAATATCCAAACGCCGAAGCGCCGCTCTTTGCGCTCATGACGGCGTTGAGCAAATCCCGGCAGGCTGAAGCAGCGGTCAAAGAAGCGGATGCGTTCATCAAGGACAATACGCCGAGTTCGACATTGCTCGCGCAGCGCGGATACAGCCGCCGCGCGACTGGAGACCTGCCCGGCGCCATTGCGGACTTCCGGGCTGCGCTCGCGCGGCCGGATATCGAGCCCGCGCAAGCCAAGAGGCTGAAACTGGCGCTTGCGGAGGCGGAACGCGCGAATGAACGGGGCGGTTCGCCGGTCGGCGGCGTCGTGCAGGCGACGCCCCTGCAGCAAGCGCTCAACAGCGGCTATGACGCGCTAAAAGTGGGGCGGCTGGACGAGGCTGTGCGTGCGGCAAGAGAGGCGCATGATCTCGATCCCGAAGCGGAGGAGCCCATTCTCCTCCTCTTGACGGCGCTTCTTCGCGAAGGGCGCAAAGCCGAGGCGCTTGCGGAAGCGAACCGCTACCTTGCATCTTTCCCGCAAAGCCCGGGGGTTCTCGCGCAGCGCGGGTTCATGCGTCGGCAGGCCAAGGATGTGAGCGGCGCCGCCGCAGACTTCGAGCAGGCCTTGAAATTTGACCTTCCGGCCGATCAGAAGCTCAACGTCACGCGGGCGCTCGATGAGGCGCGCTACACGCTCGTCGCCGAAAAGGCCTTCAAGGCGCTGGCCGCTCGCGATTGGGTGAGCGCCTTACGTTATGGCCGGGCGGCCGAGGCCTTCCCCCGAGCCGACGAGGCGGTTTTTCGCGTGACGATCGCCGCGCTCGCCGGGCTTGGCCACACGGAAGAGGCGCTACGGGCGTCAAACGCGCTCATCGCGCGCGGCAAGGCCACGGGCCAAGCCTATGCGCAAAGGGCCTATCTTCGTAAGACGCTCGGAGACGGCGCTGGCGCGCTTGCGGACTTCGTGCAAGCGCTTGGTCGGGGAGGTTTGCCTGCGGCGCAAAGGGTGGCGGTCGAACTCGAAATCGCGACCGCTCGGGCGTCTGCATATGAAACACAGGGTGATGTGGCGCGCGCGCGCGACGAACTCGTCACCTTCGCGCAGACTCATCCTGGCTACGCCGCCGGATGGTCGACGCTTGGCCAATTTTATGCGCGTCAAAAGGAATATGCCGCCGCCCTCGAGGCCTTTGAAACCAGCCTCGCGGTCGAGCGGAGCGGCGAAGTCTTGCTGAACGCGGGCTATGCAAGCGTCTACGTCGATCGTTCAAAAGAGTCGCAGTTCTTTCGGGAAGCGCTCGATCGCTGGTCGAGCGATCCCTCGCTCAGCGCCCGGCCGCCCCGCGATCGAGACGTGATCAGAACGCAGATTGTCGAGTCGGATGCGAGCGTTCGCACCAATGTGGTGTTCAACAGCATCGCCGATCGTCCAAAACGCTGGGGCGGGCATCAGCTTCAGCCGAGCTTCGAAACGGTCATCCGATTCGATGGTCGCTTCCTGCCGTACATATTTGGCCTCGAGGGTTTGATCGGCGGCTTTTGGTCCCAGGACCAGACGCGCTTCACCGAAAGCTATTCACGGCTCGGTTTGCGCTTGCGTCCGTTCGACGGCATTAATTTCTCGGTGAGCGCTGAGTGGCAGCACTATTTCACGCGAAACGCGCCATTCAATCAGCTCGCCTTGTCATGGGGCTATGGCTACGGCGGATTCGCCTATTCGAGCGCCACAAGCGCGGGAGCGGCGGGCGCGATCGAACCGACAGACCTGAGCTATCCCCATGAGACGACATGGCAGCCGCTGACGAGCTTTGCGACCTATGGCACCTACAGGGCCGGCGAGCGCCGGTATCTGCAGAACGCGGTGGGTTTGCTGGGCTATTCCTACTGGGACGCTGGCTCCCGCGTCGTGCTCGGGGCGGCTGCAATGGGCATGGCGACACATGACAGCGCGGACACCCGCCGATTTGCCTTTGGGGCAGGTCCGGCGCTGGTCGCGCGCACATGGCTGGGCGGAGACTTCTATCGCGCCTTTGACGGCATATTGACTGCACAAATCGGCTATTTGTTCCCCTTCGGGGAGAGTCGCCGTCAAGGCGGCCTCAACGCGACGATCGGCGTTTCCTTTTGACCGCATGCATGTCCGAGGACCGCCTCTGACGCCGGAACAATGCGGCGTGGCCCTCGCCCGGAACTCGACTTTGCGGCAGCGTCTTTATTTCAAGGCCGTTACGGCCCGAGGAATCGTCACGACGACCGAATGGAAATACGCTGCCGCATCCTCGGAATAGAATCCGACGAGACCAGTCGAATAGGGTCGTTCTCGGTCTGCGAAAGTGGTCAATAGAACGCCGTCGACGAATACTGAAATCATCGTCGATGTCGGCGTGACGGCCTGAACGATTTTGACGACATATCGATTTCCGATCGGATAAATCGGTCGACTTCCCGACGCCAAGAAGCGCTGGTCGCCGGGATAAGCGGGATCCGCTTTGCCCAGCTCCCAGCCGTTCGGCTTCGGGATGAAGTAATAGAAATGCGTTTTGTCGACGTAGTCCCATAACAGCCAACCCACTTCCCATGGATTTGCCGCGTTCTGCCGCCGCAACTGCGCTTCTGTGTGAAGCGAGGCCTCGATGGTCAAATTGCCTTTGACATCGACGGGCCAGGACGGATGCGGCCCACTGATCAGCCCGGCATGCGTTTCATCCGCGGCATTTGACTCCTTCGGGCGTATCGCCAGCGCCTGGCCGTCGAACAGGCGTGCGACCGAGTTCGCACCATAGCCGTGATAAACGGACTTCCATTTGTGAGCGAGAAGCTCGCCATCTTCGATTCGTGTTTCAGGCGCGTGAGGAACCGCGCTGTCAAAAATGTCGGAAAGGATGATGCGTTCCGGCGTGACCGTCACCACAGCGCGGTGCGACGTGGACGCTGCGCCTTTCTTGCACTTTATCGTATAAGTCGTCGTTCGCAGGGGCCGCACATGAGCATTGCCCGACAGGCCGTGAACGACGAAGTTTGGATCGCGCGGGCGACTCGAACCCGCGCAGACGTCGGCGTTGGTTGCGGAAAACGCCAGAGTCGCCGACTGGCCTGGATTGATCATCGTCGGCTTCGCCGACAGCGCTGCAACGGGAGCGTTCCTGATCGCCTCCGGGCGCGTCGACGCATCCTCAGCGGCGGCGTCGGCCAATGAGATTGACGCCAAGGCGATCGATCTCAGCAAAAAGGCCCAATTCATTTAAGCCAAGCCACGGATGGTCCCCTCGCAAACGCAACGCTCCGAGACCGCAACTTACTCAACTTTGCCAATCCGCGATGAGGATTCCACGGCTAGGCTTAATAGGCCCGAGCGCTCGGAGACAGGCTCTTTGGTGCAGGGGCGTGACGGCCGCGGCTCGATTTCGCTACTCGCGTATGTCGCATCAAGCGATCGTTGAGCGCGCCAAACCCATCGCACGCTTTGAGGCTGCGTCAGGATACCGCGCCCTCGTCCTGCAGACGGCTTGCCGGGGTCCATTGGTAGACCTCGTAACCGTCAACCACCTTGCCGGCGTCGTTGAAGCCTCCGCGCTGCTGCACGGGCTCGATGATCTGCTTCGCGCAGGCGATCGTGCCAGGCAGCGCATATTTCTGCATATGGCCGGCGATATCGATGACGCGGTCGCTCATTTCCTCCATCGGCGTCTGCTCGTCGTAATAAACGTGCCCGGCGTTGATGCCGCACCGAACGGTGAAATTCGACTTGATCATCTTCACATTGGCGTTGAACGCGTCGAGACCGCTGATCACTTCCTTGGCGGCTTTCAGCGCTGCGTCGATCGAGGGAAAGCAGGCCATGACGCCGTCGGGCGTCCACGCCGCCTTCAGTGAGCCGTTGCCGCGCAGCTTGCTGTCGACGAGGTCCTTGTATTCACGAAAATCGTGCTCGATGAAGGTCTTGTCCTCGCCGAGCTTCATCTTGGTCGAATCGACGACGTCAATGGAAAGAAAGGCGAGGTCGCGGCCCATCGACTCCAACTGACGTTTGGCGTCGCCCATGACCTTGAGCAACTCCGCCCGGCTCTTCGGGTTGCGCGCATCCATCGTCTTCATTTTTTCCTTGACCGGCGCAAGCACCCGCGCGTCGGCCGGCGCGGCGGACTGCAGCGCCTCGAAGTCACGCTGCACCGTCGTACGGTAGATCGTGGTCGTAATCTTGCGCCGCAAGGTATCGACCCACATGCGCCCGAAGAGCAGTCCGCCGACGATAAACCAGCGCGCCAGCTCATAGCCCTTGAAGTTCGTCGGGATGACCGACTTGACCCGCCGGATCATCCGCGCGTCGAAGACTTCAACATATTCAATCCAGCGGTATGACCCCGCATGCTTGAAATAAGGCGTGACGAGCGGGAGCAGGACGAGCGCAAGCGCGATGAGCAGGGCGATGTTCAGCAGCCCGAGTAAGACTCTGGCCAGCCTCAGAGGGAGCGGGGATCCGGGATTGCGCGAATGATCCATGAGCTTCTTTCAATCCGAGCTGGGGCGCCGATCGCCGCCGTTATCGCACGCGCAAATTGGTCCGCGCAATTCTGGACCGATCTTCGACGCGCACTCGACGCAAGTGCCGAAGTTCCTTGGCCATTTGCCGCAAGGCGCGCCTGACGTGATGTACAATCCGAGGCGACAGCCATCCGCTGCGCTCGCGCTGCTTCTCCCGGGTCGAGCCCGAGCGCTATCAATTTTGGGTCTCAAGATAGGAGAGAACGCCCCGAGCCCGGATGCACGCGCGGAGCGTTTTTCTCTTATTGAGGGAGTCCTTTATTGAGGGACCCCTTGGTCGAGAGATCCCTACTTGGCTTGGTGAAGGTCTTTCGCATGAAGTGAATCTAATAGCTCATTGCCCTTCAGCGTAGAGACGCGCGCGGCCGTACCATCTTCGTTGCATTTCCCGCTCGTGTTTTTCGAGCCAGTGCATTGGCGGCTCCCGTCGGCGGGACATTCGAAGACGACATCATTTGTGCATCCGACCAAAGAGTTGCCTTTGATGCCGTAATTGCAGGTTTGCCCTGCGCCATGCATCCGATCGCACGCCGAGATAACGGCGCCAACCGGCGCCGCCATCGCAGCCGACATCGTCACAGAAGAAATAAACGCGAGCGCGCATGTTCGAGCAAAGGTCGTCCTCATGGCAATCCTCCAAAAGTGCTGTTTTGGCGTCGCCCTCCCAAAGCCCGTTGAAATTCTATGCTCGCGAAAGAGCCAAATTAACGGCGAGCGAGATCGAAGAAAGAACGATCCTTGGGGCGGCGCGGAGGATCTTGTCGATGAGGTTCGTCAAGACGCATCCGATGACGCGTGGATCGCGCCCCGCGCAGCGATCATTCGCGCCATTCGAAATGCTGCTTGCAACGCCAACTGACCGGCTCATAAACTTAACCGCAAGAGCCGCCACGCCTCAAATAGATCACGCCGCTCGCCGCCTTAATCTTTAACGACCGACCACGCGTCTAATGGCAAGAGGATCGCTATGGAAAAAAGTCGCATCACGAGCGTGGCTTCCGTTGCCGTGATCCTGTTTATCGTCCTCGCCGCCTGCAAGGTCGGGCAGGCGGTCCTTGAGCCCGTGGCCTTTGCACTCTTCATTATCGCGATCGCCTGGCCCCTGCAGAAGGCGCTGCAGCCAAAATTGGGGAAGGCCATCGCCTTGAGCGTGACGGTCGCGATGACCGCCGCCGTGATTCTGGCGCTCTTTTCTCTGATCGCTTGGGGCGGCCATGAGGTGCTGGAATGGGTCAGACAGAATCTCGACCGCATTCAGGAAACGGCGACGACATCGACATCGTGGCTCGAAGAGCATGACATTTTCGTCTTCACGCTCTTTGCGGAACATTTCAACACCGCGTCGCTTATCAGACTTCTTCACATACTTGCCGTGAGAGTGAACACAGTTCTCGCCTTCGCGGTCATCGTGCTCGTCTATGTAATTTTGGGACTAGCGGAAACCGACGCCTTTCAGGCCCGAATTGCATCGCTTGAAAATCAAGACACAAGCCGGCGCCTGCTTGAAAGCGGCAGGAAGATCGGCGAAAAATTTCGCACCTATATGTTCGTTCGGACGATCGCCAGCATCGCGACAGGTCTCGCGGTATGGGGATTTGCTCAATTCATGAATCTGGACATGGCCGGCGCATGGGGCGTGCTGGCCTTTGCGCTAAACTACCTGCCCTACATCGGCTCCTTCATCGTCACGGCGCTTCTGCCGCTTTTCGCCTTCGTTCAATTCGGAACCTTTGAAGCGCCGTTGATCTTTCTTTTGGGCGTGTTCGTCATCCAGTTCATTATCGGGAGCTATCTGGAGCCAGTGTTTTCGGGATCGGCTCTCTCAATCTCCCCTCCGATCGTCCTCTTTTCAATTGTTCTCTGGACATTCCTGTGGGGCGCGCTTGGAGCGTTTCTCGGCGTCCCGCTTTCGATCGCAGCTCTGACGATCTGCGAACAATTCCCCTCGACCCGATGGGTGGCGGAGATTTTGTCGGGAGGACGGCGCCGGGCTTCGACCGGGCAAACGGCCTGAGCCGCGCGGGGGCTTGGGCGCTTCGCTTGAAACGTCTCTTGCCCGCCGCGTTGACGCGCGCTGTAGGATTCGGCCGCGCGCGCCTGGAACGAGATGGCTGCTGCGGCCGAATTCGGATAAGATAAGCTGAATTCGCGCTAAGAGGCGTCAGATGCTTTGGCTGATCCGATTCATGGGCTTGCTTTCCCAAGCGATTTTCTTAGAGTTTGTGCATATCTTCGGGTTGATCGTATTTTTGCTCGCCATATTGCTTGGCTATTTCAGGGCTCCGTGGTGGATCGCGCCAGTGCTCGCCGTGGCTTGCGGGCTGTTCGCAAACTGGTTCATCGATCTAAACTACCTGACGGATGTATTCCGCAGAGTGGCCTCTGCGAGCGACCGCTGGGCCTTCGTGATCGTCGTCTATTTGGCGATCACGATCGGCGGCTACCTCATCGGACTGCTGGGGCGTCTTTTCCTGCGGCGCGTGAGGCGGTCCTAGGATTTCGCGTGACGGGGCCCGCGGCCGGATTGGCTCGTCGCGTCTTGACGAGGTCGAACGGAGCCTGCTGATTCAACGATGCGAGCGCTTTTTTGCGGGCCGGTCGCTGCTGGCCGCCGCAGGCGTGTCGGGCGCTGCGCTGGGGAGGCGACGCGGCGGCGGCGCGGCCTGTAGCGGCGCTTGGACGGGCGCTCCGCCTTCGATTGCGTCGTCGTCTGGCCGCGCCGGAAGATGCTCCTCGATGCGCTGCGCCATATAGGAAAAGAATGGGTTCGACGACATGCGCAGCAGCGCGTCCAGGCTGACGATCAGCGTCCCGCGCTCGCCGCGGGGCGCCAGCGAACCCAAGTGAACGCCAAAATTCTCGGTGTCATCCGGCGTCAGGCCATAAAGAGAGTCGCTGAGCGGGAAGGGCAAAGCGACATGCGAGAGCGAAAACACGCCCTTCGGATACTGTAGCCCCAGCGCTTGGGTCCGCTCGGCCGTGGCGCCGGCCTCAACGACGCGTTCGACCGCGTCCTCAGTGCCCTCGCCGGCGTTCGTCACAACCGTTAGACGGTAATCCCTGACGCGAGGCGGCACGATGCGGGAGAGCGCGGACTCCGCGGAGGAGCGCAGCAGCGGACCGAATTTGACGTTGCGATTGAGGTCGAACAGGACGAGTTCGCTGCCGTTCGCCGGCAGATGATCATAAAGCCCTGACAGCACCGCCTGGGTGCTGACAGTGAAATCCATCACCGACTGGAACGTCAGGACTGGCGGCAGCGCGGTCAATCGACCTTCTCGCCGCGCTCGCGACATTTGCGTTCCAAGCGCATCCGTCAGCAGGTAGGATTGGCGGGCGCCATTCACGGGAAATGAATTATATTTGAATGGATTGAACTCGGGTAGCACGCTGAGCCAGGCCGCCTTGGCGAAGGCGGGCAAAATTGCCGGTAGCCCCGCCAGGCCGGCAAAACGCGCAAACCGCGTGATCCCCACCATCGGCGAGAGCAGGATGAGACGGTCGACTCGAGAGAGACGCTCATCGTCGATGGCGTCGAGCGTATATTTTACCGCGAGCGATCCACCATTCGAAAAGCCGACGACATGCAGGGGCGCCGGTTCAGGCGCGCGCCGCCGCGCTTCTCTCACGGCAAGACGCGTCGCGGCCAGCCATGTCTCCCACTCCACTTTGGTCAAAGCCGCGGGCACTGTGCCATGCGCAGGCAGTCTGATCGCAACCACCACGAAGCCGCGATCACGGTAGCGCGTTGCAATATGGCGCAAACTATATGGCGAGTCGGTCAATCCATGCAGGAGAACGACGGCGCCGATCGGCGGCCCTGCGGGTTCGAGGAGATAAGACCGGTTCCAATCCCGCGCAAAATGACCCGGGTAGACCGGACTGCCCTCGAAATAGCGATTGAAGGGAACTTGTTCCTCTGGCGTCAACTGCTGGCTGACGTTGGTGCGCAGGGAAGCGAATATTTTCCCCTCCGCCTCGAGATAGGCCCCCCAATCGGCGGCGTCGATTTCTGTCTTGCTCAACTCTTGCGGCACGTAAGTGTGCCAGACATCAAGCGGCAGCCCGCGCTGAGAATTGTAAATTCGCACCGCGAAAAACGTAAAGACGAAAAGGCTCAGCAACGCCAAAAACCATTTGGCCATTTTCAGCGCGACGCCCAGCATCATCCATCCCCGTTATGCTTCGACCGGCACACTGTAAATCTGTTAACTGACTTCCGCATCAAAACGCCGCCCCTGCAGGTGCGCCGAGCATTTAGAGCGACTAGATGAAGAAGCGACGTTAATGCGCACACCCGACATGCGGTTGCTCTCGCAAACAGCGGCAAGCGCAGTTTTCACGATCGCGCAGACTTATATAATCGACTCCACGCAAAAGCTGCTTGCCCAATCGAGGCTTCGCACACAGACTATAATTTATTTCGGACCCAAACCCAGCGGATAAATCGATCGGACGATTCGGACAGCGCAACCGAATGCCGCGCAGGGCGGGTTTGGTTGGATCCAGGCTGCTCGGTCTGACTGACGCAGAGGCGGAGGCCAGCGGATATGACGCGCGACGTGATTCTCGTGGATCTCGCCTTACAGGGCGGCGGCGCGCATGGCGCTTATACGTGGGGCGTTCTTGACCGTCTGCTGGAGGAATCGTGGCTCCAGATCGAGGGCATTTCGGGCACGTCCGCTGGAGCTATGAATGCGGCGGCGCTCATCAGCGGCCATGTTGATGGCGGGGCGGATGGCGCGCGCGCGGCGCTCGAACTTTTCTGGCGGCGTGTTTCGCAGGCGGCGCGGCTCAGTCCATTGCAGCGCAATCTTGTCGACGTCCTGATGGGTCGCTGGACGCTGGATGCTTCCCCTTTCTTTGTCGCGACCGATATCATGTCGCGCCTATTTTCGCCCTATGACCTCAATCCGAAGGGCGTCAATCCGCTGCGGGAGATTCTCGCCGAAACTGTCGATTTCGAGCGGCTTTCGCGTGCGCGGATAAAGCTTTTCGTCACCGCGACAAGCGTCTCGAGCGGCCGCGGCCGCGTGTTCACAAACGCGGACGTGACGCCGGACGCGCTTTTGGCGTCGGCATGCCTGCCGACCATGTTTCAGGCCGTCGAGATTGACGGGGAAGCCTATTGGGACGGCGGCTATTCCGGCAATCCAACCATCACGCCGCTGGTTCGCGAATGTGAATCGATGGACACAATCCTTGTCCAGATCAATCCTATCGAACGCAAGGGCACGCCGCGGTCGGCGACGGAGATATTGAATCGCCTCAACGAGGTGTCGTTCAACGCGGTTTTGCTCAAGGAGCTCCGCATGATCGCCTTGCTGCGCCGCGCCGCCAATCCCGGCGACAGCGAGGGCGCACGCTGGGCTGGCATGCGCATGCATCGGATCTCGACACAGATGATGACGGAGCTGAGCGCGTCTTCGAAGCTGATCGCCGAATGGGATTTTCTTTGCATGCTGCGCGACGAAGGTCGCCGGTCGGCGCAAGATTTCCTTGATCGGCATGAGCGCGACGTCGGAGTCTGTGCGACTCTCGATCTTGACGCGCTATTGGAGCGGGTCTGACGCGATGCGCTTTGCTGGCGTCAGCAGGACTCAGCTCTTTGGCGGCTCGTGCGCCAGAGGCGATCGGCGCGCTGCAACGGAGAAGGCTACGGCGATCCATGTCGACGCTACGCTGGATCAGGCGATCCGCGACATGCGGCAATCAGAAAAGTTCTTGTGCTGATATTAAAAAGGGGCCCGATCGGGCCCCTTTGTTTGTCCGTTTCGCCCCCGAAAGGCTTGGTTGGTCCGACCGATGATCGAAATCAGCCGGCCGCTAACTCCCAAGCCAATGCATTTTCTATCGCCATTGGACACATCGGCGTCGCGCGACTCCGTGCCGCGGATTCCATGTCCGGGTCCATTTAATGCATTTGTGTCCGGCAGGAGCGTGGAGCGTTGTCTTTTGTATGAAGGAAGAGGCCGAAGCGCCATCGACGTTGAGATTTGCCCCGGTCGACAAAATCGCCGCGCCCGATGGGCTTGAGGCGAATAAAACCGAAGCACAAGCAACCGCAATCAAATGCGTTTTCAGGTTCCGGCGCATTGACGAATCTCCCCCTTTTTTAAGCAAACTGCTTACCCTTCAAGATTTTCAATACTTGTCGATACAACGGGAAAGTCAAGCTTCCTGCATGCAAACGCTTTCTCTCGATCCTCCGCGCCGCTCTCGCGAACGGCGCGGCAAGACGAACGACGCATGTCTTTTCAGGTAATTGGCGCACGTAACGTTCTGAGGCCGGTGCGCTTCGCGGCGCCGCACGCGTCGTTCATGTGGCGATTAGACGCGCAATCTCGTCGAGCGCTTTTTTGAGATCATGCGAGCCGTCGTGTCGCTATAAAAAATGCGGAAGGCGGCAGAGCGCGGTTGCGGCTCTAAAAAAGGCTATCGCCTTCCCCCTCCGGCTACGAAATAATCATCCATGTTTTCACCAGTCAGAACCGCCGCAGCTATCACATGAACGCACCTAAGATCAGAAGTCGCTATTGGCTCCCCCTCGAAGCGAGCAACCGGGCTGGAGCCTGGGAAGCGCTGGACGCCGCCTATGGCGATCTCGGGCGCGCCTATCATAGTTGGCGCCATATCAGCGACCTCTTGCAAGCGTTCGATGAACTGGCGGCGCTCGCAGCGCGGCCCGAGCTGATCGCGACAGCTATTTTCTGGCACGACGTCGTCTATCGAACGCGCGGCGCAGGCGAATCCCGACGGGCGGATTTTTTAAACGTTCAAGACAGCGCTGATCTGTTTCAAAGCTATACGCTCATGAATTCAGCTGACGTCGAGGCTGTTCGCGAAATGATTATGGCTACGACCAATCACCTTGAAGCCAAGGCCAGCAAAGAACGCTATGCGGGGTTCTCGCGAGATCTGGACCTGTTCGTCGATCTGGACCTCAGTACGCTTGCCCTGCCATGGGAGCAGTTCGCTGCAAATTTTCAAGACATACGCTTTGAATTCAGTTGGATTCCCGAGGAGGTTTTTAACGCGGGGCAGGCGGCCTTCCTCAGGAATCTTCTGTCGCATGAGGACAAGCTATTCCGGCGACCGGAGACCATAAAAATGTGGCGGGCGGCGGCGTTGGCCAACATAAGGCATTGCCTGAACAATCTCTCAACCGGCGATGTCGGCGCGCGGCAATGTCCGTGACAGGACTCATGCTTTGACGATTGCTCTTGTGGAGCCAGGCTTTCAGGTCCGCGACCGCTCGCGGCAGAGCGCACACCACAAAGACATGTTCAGGGTGTCGTCCGCTTGACGGGTCTCGTGATTCTGATCAGGATTGTAAATCTCAGAAGAAAGCTTTTGGGAGGATAAAAAAATGGATGTCGAGATTATAGAAGACAGGAAACTGTCGCGCCGCTCCTTCATCTTAGCGCTGTTTTCGGCAGCCGCTGTGATCCCGGCGGCGACGATGGCGTCCTCCGATGCGGAGGCGCTGGAGTCAAACGAGCGGCAATTTACGACCTTCCATCACCAGCCGCGTGTGTCACGGCCCCGAAGTTCAACGAGAGGGTCACGCCGTCATAGGCGCGTCGCCCGTGTGCGACGCACTGGTCCCACGCAGACAGCTCCTGAGGTTAAACAATAGCTGTTTAGCTCAGTAACGCGCGTCGCTTTGAATAAAGAGCGGCGCGCGCGACTCCTATCGATTTTCGGCGAAGACGCCATAGGCGACGGACAGAACGACCGTCGCGGGCACCGCCAACACCACGCCCATCGTCCCGAAGAGCGAGGCGAAGGCAAGCATGCAGAATAGCAGCACGACCGGCGGCACCATAAGTGAACGGCTCTGTAGATAGGGCGTGATCAAATAGCCTTCGATGAAACTCGCGGAGCCGATCGCAAGCGCCGCAAGAGCCGCATTGTCCATTCCGTGCGGCAACGCGACCAGCACCCCGATAATCATCGCGATGATCGAACCGAAATAGGGAACGAACGCCAGTGCGCCGCTGATTGTCGCGAGCGCCAGCGGCGCCGGTACGCCAAAGGCCCAGAGAGCCGCCCCCGCGAAAAGCGCGTTCATGGCGACGACATAGAGTTGGATGAAAAGCCACTGCCGCAAGACGGCGCCTGACCGGTCCAAAAACAGCGCCATGTCGGTGCGCCGCGACGCAGGCGTCAAGGCGAGTGCGCCAGCGGCGTACCTCCCGGGATCGGCGGCAAGATATGCGGCGCCTATGATCGTGAAAATACCATAGCCGAGGCCACTGCCGACAGAACTAAGGAGCGCGCCGAAGTGTTGGGCGACCGGGGTCGTCATTTTCGAAAAGTCGGCATGCACCACGAATTTTTCGATGAAACGGCCCCACGGGTGCTCTTCCACCAAGCGCTCGAGCATGGCGATCGCCGCGGGAATGTCGAGAGCGACCTCGTCATATTGACGCACGAGTTGACCGCCGAACAGCATCAACGCCACGACGATCGCAACGAGCGAGCCGAGCGCGACCAGCGCGAGCGACACGCCCTGCGACAGGCCGAGAAGCTTGGAGACCCGCCCGGCGACGCCACGCCAGGCGAGCGCGATGAGAATCGTCGCGAAAACCGCCGGGAGAAGATCCGTCAGCTGCCAAAGGACGAATGCGACGGCCGCGGTCGTCGCCGCGATCATAGCCACCACGGCTGCTCGAGAGGCGAAGTCGTTCTGATCGATGCTCTTAGTCAGAAAATTGATCTTCATCTCGGACCCGCTCTGCTAGACTAGGATATTAAGCAACCGCGCGCGTTAGAGAAAGAGTTAGACTCTTGGTCACGCGCTCCGCCTCGAGCCGGTTGTGCGAATTTGAAAACCTTAGAGCAATTTTTGATGATCGGCCGGTGACGCAGTCAAGTGCGCGCAAACAGTTGCTTGCGCCTGAGGAGGTGTCCTTGGCGACTCTGTCCTTGGCGCGGCGCCGCCTAATGGTTTCCCGCAAGATCATCTGCGGCTCCCGCGCCAATATTGAGCGGCGTTTCAGCAGCGCCTCGATCATAGGGCGGGAGTCGCCACTGTGCGCGAGCGCGCCAGCAAGCCTTCGCCGATCGAGAGGTAAGTGGTGGGCGCACAAGGGCTCGAACCTTGGACCCGCTGATTAAGAGTCTCACCCATGGGCTATTCTACGCTATCCGTTCTTACGCCATTCTGCGATAATATCCTGATTATAATTGACATTATGCGCGAGGCGCTTTCCGATTGCCGTCGGCGATATTCTTTCTAGTGGTCACCATATGGTCACCAAAGGAGGCCCGATGATAGTGCGGATTGCGAAGCTAACAAAGCGGACTGTCGACACGGCGCAGCCTGAGCTTGAGCGTTATATCGTCTGGGATAGCACGCTGAAAGGCTTTGGGCTTAGGGTTGAGTCGTCGGGGACAAAGACGTTTCTTGTCCGATATCGCTTCGCTGGCCGGAAGCGCTTTCTCGCGGTAGGCCGGTTCGGACATTTGACGCCGGAGCAGGCGAGGGGGTTGGCTCAGGTAACTCTTGCCGATGTGCGTCGCGGCAGTGACCCTGCAGAAGAACGTCGTGTTGAGCGAGCGGCAATCACTGTCGACGAACTGGCAAGGAGATTTCTCGCCGAGCACGTCGGCCCGAAGCGGAAGGGCACAACGGCGGTTCACTACCGCAGCCTGATAGAACGCTATGTCTTGCCCAAACATGGGCCCCGGAAGGCGCATGATTTGGCCCGGTCCGATCTCGCGCGTTTGCATTTGTCGATGCGAGACCATCCGTATCAGGCCAATCGGCTGCTCGCGGTAGTCGCAAGCATGTATTCTTTCGCGGAGCGGCTTGGACTAGTCGCAGATGGCTGTAATCCCGCTGCTCGGATTGAGCGATTTCCAGAAGCGCGGCGGGAGCGCTTCCTAACGACGGAGGAGTTGGCGCGGCTCGGAGAAGCTTTTCGTCGATTTGAGAACGACGGGCGGTTTCGAGAGGGGATTGCGGCGCTACGGCTCCTGCTATTTACCGGCGCGCGCTTGCGCGAAATTCTTCACCTTCGTTGGGAACATGTCGATATGGAGCGCGGCCTGCTGTTCCTGCCCGATTCCAAGACCGGCAAGAAAACGATCTTCCTTAACGCGCCAGCACTGGCGGTGCTGCGATCGCTGGAGCGGGTCGGAGATTGCGTCATACCCGGCGCGGACCCAAGTCTGCCCCGAGCGGATCTCAAGAAGCCGTGGGCGGCAGTGACGGAGGCCGCCACTCTTCCGGGACTGCGCATTCATGACCTGCGCCATTCTTTCGCCAGTGTCGGCGCCGGAGCAGGGCTTGGCTTGCCAATCGTCGGCAAGCTCCTCGGTCACATGCAGGCTTCGACGACTAACCGCTACGCGCATCTCGACGCCGATCCGGTCCGGCGTGCAGCGGATACGATAGGAGAGGCTATTTCTGCTGCGCTTGATGAAAAGCGGTGAAAGTGATCCAAGTTCAAAATCCAATGCGAAACATCTGTCACCCAAAGGGAAAGTGCATCCGATAAGCGCACAATCAGACACCCTAACGAAAAGACAAGCGCGGCGGATATGGCGCGAAAAGAGATGAAAAAGCGCCGCTATAACTTGCAGCCGGACTGGATTCCGCCGTGCTGTAAATCGATTCGGACGGGTTTCTTGAGGCTCGATCTTCGACGCGCGCGAGGACCAAACGGTGCACGCTAACACGGCGCTTGCCCCGACGGCCGGATTTTCTAAGCGCCATGGCGGTTCTCGCCGGCCAAAGGATGGCGGTCCTGAAGCCGTAACTAGCGCAGATTGAAATGCGCTGGCTGCCCCATTTCACGAACTCTGCCGATGTGGTCGAGGTTCTGGGAAGATTTGGCGAGGTCGCTGTCTCAACCGCGAGCATTTGTGATTGCACGCGTTCGCTTTGAGCTCGCAAAAAGACTCGCACGCGCTAGCTAAGGTAGATGCGCAAGAGAATGAACGAAGACCCCGCCGCCTATCTCGCGAGAACGAAAAACCAAGCAAGAAGGGCTCAGATTCGGTCCGGCGCCATTGACGGTCTCTTTGAGCGACGTGGCAATGCGATCCGGCCAGAGGTAAAGGCCCTCATAGAGGCCGCTTTAGCAGACAGATCAGAGGCCTTGGCGGGGCGAAATATACTCCAACGATAATGGTCCATTGGCAAGCGGCGCGTGTTTTCCGTTATTGCGGGCTCGAGCATCTCCCTCCGACTTCTTTGCAAGCGCGCGAGATCAATTTCGAGAAGAGCTGTGTCAAGAATCGGCGCCGCAGGTATCTTTGGCCTCTTTCCACCCAATCTCCTAAGCAGTCTCCCAGATAGCGAATTTGCCTGTGGGCCGCCGCCGTCGACCGGCCGGTCGAAAAAGGGCGTCTCTCCGGCGACCACAGCGTTGATCCGCGTCTCCGTCACGCTCTCTGCCGCGAGGCGATCGATTTCGCTTACGAGAGACTGCGCGGAATCCGAGTGAAGAGGTCGCGACCGGAAGTAACATTGCGCGCGATCAGTAAGGCAAGTGCGCCACACTTCGACAATACGAAGTCGCGGTCGTTTGTCGCTGCGCCAACTAGGGGAGGAATTTCCGATAGCAGTGCAGGATGAATGAATTGCGGTCGGGAATGAAGTGGCCATCCTTCTGTACGCTTCGCTTCGCCGAGAAGTTGGGCCGAGCCCGTCCGGCTGCGTCTCGGATCATGAGCTTCCGCATCAACGAACGATTGGAGATCGCTCCCAGAAAATTGAGTGGGTCGTCGATTGGACTTGACTTAGCCCGGATTTCTCACAGAGCTTGGGCTTATAGGGTTCATGAACGTCATCGTCATGGCTTCCTTCCGCCGCTCGACCAAGGAGGCCGAGCGTGCGCTCGGATGCGCAGAGAGGACAAATGATTAACTCCGTCATCGCATGTGCGCTCATGATGAAGCTTTCTATGACGACGAAGTTGGAAATGGCCCGGCTCTTTCCAGAAGTGGCCAGCTACTGCATGACACATCCTTCCGGGAAGGTTCGCGTCTTCTACCGGTTCGAGGGTTCGGGAAGATCATCACGGTCCGGAGGCCGTCGTTGAGCCACGCGCAGTATGATACAGCCCGAAAACAAGTGTCGCTTCATCGTGCCCCGCAGCGGCTAATTTGATGGTACCCATGCATCGCATCAAAAAAGGTCAATTCGCATTTGAAGTAGCTTCCAGTGACGGGCAAAACCGCGCCAGAGATTTTGGAGCACGGTCATTGCGGCTTGCCCCTCGTCGAACGCCCAAACGCGGTTTTGCGACCGTTCGTTTGAATTTGCACCATAGCCCCCAAACTTGCTGAAACCATTTTTCTTAGCATTCGCTACTTTCGTGTTACGCCTAGCGAGATTCGTCGATTTTTTGTCCGTCCCTCCTCAGTTTCATTGGTTGCGACCGGATGGCTTTCGCCATAACCTTTCGTGTTGAGGCGTGAAGCGTCCACGCCCATTCTCGTCAACTCGCGCATCACAGAATCTGCGCGCGCTTTTGACAATCTCTTATTTGTGCTCCGGGCGCCGACGCTGTCCGTATAACCGCCAATCACGGATATGACGTTCGGATAGGCCGCCAGGATGTCAGCGATGTTTTTTAACTGATCCTGAAATGCGGCTTGCGGTTTTGCTTTGCCCGTCTCGAATTGGAGGCGGTCGAAGTCGAACCAGGTCACTCCTTCTATCTTCGCTTCACGCTCGAGAAACGCGAGCAGATTGGCCTCCATGCCGGAGCTCGGAACATTCAATATGAGACCGCTGGGCAGCTTCCTGCTTAAAAATTTGGGAGGCCCGCCAGCCGCCGTTCTCGTGCTGGTCTCTTGTTCCCGGTCGCTTGGCTGGCCTTCCTCCACGGCGGATTTCGTTTCCTTGGACGGAGTGGGAGCGCCTTGTTGCGCGGGCGGGGGTTCAATCCTCTCTACTCGAACCGACCCAGTCTCTCGCGGCGTGATGAGCTTTGGCGCATAAGCGATAAGAAGCCAGCCAAGTGAAATCGCCATCGCCGCGGCTTCCGTCCATCCGACACAGGCCCTCGCGTTCACGCGACTTTGTACGAATATCCGACGGAGCCAACGAACTCCGTGAAGTCCTGCGCCGCGCCAAACGTATTTGAGCCCTTCAAGCAGCACCAACACGATCACGCCGGCACCGAGCGTGACTGACAGGTCGTCCAGGTGTAGGGGCCCGAAGCGGAAGAGATCGCTAATGGGGGGCGAAAGGAGCGTCAGACTCAGCATCGCCACGACGGCAAGGAGCACCCACGCAAGCGCCGTGTTTGGTCGACGGAGCGCTGTTAGCAGCGATGTGCTGAAGGTGCGGTTGACAAAGATTAGGCTGACGATCGCGAGGACCAATGAGAAGAAAGTTAACGCGCGCACTTCCGTCTCTGGCATGCCCCGCTTAAGCGCGATGAGGAAAATGACGGCGACAAGCGCGAATGCGAACGCTCCCTGTAAAAGGCCCCACGCGATCACGGGACTCGAGAATAGCGGCTCGTCGGTAGGACGTGGCGGGCGGCGCATCACATCGTCTTCCTCGATCTCGGCTTCGAAGACGAGTGAACAGACCGGGTCGATTACCATTTCCAGAAATGCGATGTGCATCGGCCCAAATAGGAGCGGCAGGCCAAACAACAGAGGCAATATCGCCAACCCCGCGATGGGCACATGCACCGCGAATATGAAACCCGTCGCCTTGCGCAGATTGTCGTAGATTCTGCGGCCAAGCCGGATCGCCTTGACGATCGAACCGAAATCGTCATCGAGAAGCACGATTGAGGAGGCCTCCCGCGCCACGTCCGTTCCGCGTCCGCCCATGGCAATGCCAATGTGCGCGGCCTTGAGAGAGGGCGCATCATTCACGCCGTCTCCCGTCATGGCGACGATCTCGCCATTTGCTTTGAGCGCATTCACAATTCGGAGCTTCTGATCAGGCAGGATTCGCGCAAATATGTTCGCTGTCCGCATGCGCCGCGTTAGCTGCGCCTCGCTCTCGCTTTCGAGTGTCTGTCCTGTCACGACTTCGTCGGTATTTAGACCCGCCTGGCGAGCGATTGCCTTCGCCGTCGCTGGGTAGTCGCCCGTGATCATGACCACCCTGATGCCTGCCGACCGACACTCGCTCACGGCGGCCGGAACGGCTGAGCGTAACGGGTCGGCGAGTCCGACGAGCCCCAAGAATTCGAACGTGAAGTCTCGCTGCGAGTCCGGCAATGCTTTCTGCGCGAAGGATGCGCTGGCCACTCCCAGAACGCGCTGTCCCTCGGCAGCCATGCCTTCAACGGACTGCTTCACTGCAGCAAACTCCGTCTCGTTCAATCGGCAGAGCATAGCGATGGCTTCCGGCGCGCCTTTGGCCGCGACAACGAATTCCGGCGTGGCGTCGCTTTGCCAGACCTGTGACATCGCAAGGAGATCGGAACGAAGCCCGTATGTCTGCAATAGTTTCCAATCTGGACCAAGCAGAGTTCCGGTCTTGGGCAAATGGTTCCGGCCGAAATCGTGAAACGCTTTTTCCATCGGATCGAATGGATCAGGCGCGCTGGCGAGAATTCCGAACTGGACCAGATGATCGAAGCTCGCAGGCATTGAGCGGGATATCTGGCCGGCTCGTAATGCCTCGCCGCCCTTGAGGCGTAGTTCGGCAATCGACATCTGGTTCTCGGTCAGTGTGCCGGTCTTATCAGTGCACAAGACCGTCGCCGAACCCAGAGATTCGATGGCCGCGGCGCGACGGGTCAATACGCGCGCCCGCGAAATCCGCCATGCTCCCATCGCCATGAATACGGTGAGCACGACGGGAAACTCTTCGGGCAGCATCGACATGCCGAGCGCTATGCCCGCGAGCACCGCATCGAGCCATCCTCCGCGCAACACGCCGTAGAGCAACACCGCCAAAACGCTCACGGCGCCTCCTGCGAGAGCAAACACCCCCACAAGACGCCGTGTCTGCGCCAGCAGACGCGGCGGCTCCGTTTCGACTGTGCTGAGCGATTGGCCAATTTTGCCGATTTCGCTCTGTGCGCCAGTCGCGATCACCTCGCCGATTCCGGCTCCGCGCACCACCAGAGAGCCGGAAAATACATATGGCAGGTCGTCGCCCCCCGGCCGGCGGCTTCCGAGAGGCGCATAGGCGCGGGAGATCTTGCGAACGGGCGCCGACTCTCCCGTCAGCAGCGATTCGTCGATCTGGAGGTCCTGGCATTCGCTGAGCGCCGCGTCGGCGGGAACCCGGTCGCCTTCGCTGAGCACGACGACATCGCCACGCACGACTTCGCGCCCAGCGATTCTCTTACGTACGCCGTCACGAATAACCAGCGCGCGCGGACTCGTAAGGTCGCGCAGCGCTTCCAGGACGCGCTCGGTGCGGGTCTCTTGCACCGCCGTGATCACGACCGACATTGTTGCGAAGACGAGGAGAATTAATGCTTCCTTCAAATCCCCCAGCAGCAAGTAGATCAGGCCGCCGCCGATGAGCAGCGCGAGCATCGGCTCGCGCAGGACCTCGAGAACGATTCGCAGCGGCGTGCGCCGTTCCGGCCGCGGTAGCTCGTTGTAGCCCTCGCTCTTCAGCCTGGCCTGCGCGTCTGCTTCACTGAGGCCGGGAGCCGAGTGGAGGGCTGAGGAAGCATCTGGCACTAAAACCCTCCCGAGCGCGCTAACCCGCATTTTCAAACTCGGCATGCGTTAGCCGACTTGTGACGGGACGATGATCGCAATGCCGAGCAGGCGTCACAAGCCGGAGAATCGTCGCCAAGTTGCGACAGGCGGATGTGTAGCAGTCACAAAGGCAAGTCGCGGACGCCGTCCCATACGATCGGTGTGACCGAGGGGACTTACCGCAGAGTCGATCGCGGCCTCGTTCAGTCCAACCTGCGCCTGATCATAGGCGTTTTTCGCATTATCCAGGGCGTCTCGAGAAATCACCTTGGTCGGGGCGAGTCTCTGGGCATTGTCACATTAGGCGCTTACCGTTGCTGACGTCCCGCTCGTATCGGCCAAGATGACCAAACTCAGCTGTGCCCTGAGCTTCCGCGACGTGGAAGATCTGTTGCTGAACGGGGCGTCGCGGTTTCCTACGAGACCGTGCGACGATGGGATGTGTCCAATGCCTCGACGCGTATCCACGTCAGTGGGAGAAGGTGTCGCTTCCGCGATCTAGATTCGTGCGAACCGACAAAGTGGCCTGCCAAGGATTGGATGAGGGACCACGTCTCCGATGCATCACGCCTCGTTATAATTAGTGGCGCTTTTCGCAAGGCGATCCGCGCGTTGAACGCAATTAAATGACCAGCGCCACCCGCGCCGGACCGATCAAGCGTTTGGCATATCCGTTCTGCTAAGTCGAACGGAACAAAGTGGTGAGCGCGTCCGATCGTTCGAGTTGAGCCCTTTTGCCGAGGCGCATCGGCGTCTCACGAATTCCTGTTGCCAAAACTCAACGCAAATGCGAAATTTTCAAACAGGTTTGTGGTAAGCTCTTCATTAGGCGAGAGCCGAGGGCTGGCCCAAGAGCGCGTCACCAAAAATCGACGCAAGTGCAATGAGTTTTGGACATTGCCGTAAATTTACCGGGAGACTGCGGTGCTAACGCTCATAATTGGAATCCTTATTATCGTCGTCCTTGGGGCGATCTTGTTTTGGGTGATCGATAAATTCTGTCCCGATGCGCGGCTAGCACAGCTACTCAAGCTGCTAGTGGTGCTAGTCTGTTTGGGAGCGATCATAGCCCGGGTGCTTCCGCTACTTGGGTCTCCTTCATTTCTATAGCAGCATCAAGTAAACGAAAATCCCGAAGGGCTAAGCAACTTCCTGGATGGAATTCCCTTTGAAACGCCATGTTCGGCGGGTGGATTATCAGGCGGTCGTCGATCGCTACAAAAGGCGTTCCCTCGTCAGAGTGGCTAGCAGGTCGCGCCTCGGCTCACGACCGTAGCACGCCTCCTCGCTATTAGAGCGTTTCCAGTTTTTTTAGACTCGAGCTGATTCCCATTGCCTGCTGCGGATTGTGGGTCAAGATGCAAGGCGACATCGTCGTCATGAACAATCTCGATAGTCACAAGTCCGTCGCCGTAAGGCGCGCCATCCGCGCGGCAGGCGCAAGGCTGTGGTTTCTCCCGCCTTATTCGCCCGATCTCAATCCGATCGAACAGACCTTCGTCAAGATCAAACACTGGCTCGACGTTTGCGGTTAACCGATGAAAAGCAGAGCTGCCGGCGGTGCCTTCGCGCTCGGGTCGCCGAAAGGCCGCAACGAAGCCGAAGCTATCACAGCGTCCCTTTAGAGCAGCGAGCGCAGGATTAGCGGGGCTTCGAAACCCCTGGCAGCATACGTCTCAGAGTGCGATCGCGAAAAACGAAGTGGTGGACGAACGCCGCTCCAGCATGGAGCGTGGCGAGGATGATAAGTCCGTTCGCTAGAGTTTCATGAATTTCCTTCATGTCATGTGCAAACGTTTTGTTCTTCGTCCACGGCGATGCGATATCGAAAATGCCAAGCACGGAAAGCGCGTCGCCATCCGCAAATTGCGTCGCGACGCCAACGGCGACAACCGCCGCAAGCAGCGCGTAAAGCGCAAGGTGGACGATTTTGGCGGCCAAATCGCCCAATCTCCCCAGCGGCGTCGGTTCTGGAGACGGCGGCGCGTTGATTAGACGCCAGCCGACACGAAAGATCAAAAGGATGGCGATCAGCTCTCCCGCAGAAACATGGATTAATTCCCCGAGCTCGCGGGCTCTCCCACGTGGCAGGTTTTCGCCCACGGTCCCGAGCACCCATGCGACGCCAACAAGAAGCACGGAAAACCAATGAACGATTTGGACGGCTGCACCGTAGCCTCGCAGAGAATTGCGCCATTGCATTGAGGGCCTCACTGTATTTTCCGCGGAGCTTTATCAAAACGACATAATTGTTCACTTCGGCGAATTTCAGTCGAACGCCGAGAAGCGATGCGGCAAATTGTATCGGCGGAACGTCATGAATCCACACATTGATCGCTTCCCGCGCAGCAGTTGGCGCGCGCAATGAGGCAGCCAGCCCTACTAGGCACAACAAGCCCACGACGATCAACATGACGGCCATATAGTCGAAATCAATTTGCGACAAAATCCCCGGCCGTAATACGGCGTAAGGTCACATGCTCAAGGCGCTGATTTTACTGTCGCGAAAGTTTTCGAAAGGGGTCACAATTGAAATCTGATTTACACCGAGGCCTCCCAAACGCCTCGGAGCTAGCCGTGATCGAGGAATCTCCTCGACAACTTAACATTTGGGCCTAGTTGATCCTCTTGGGACGCAGAAGCAGCGCGCGGCACGCCCGCGTTGGGGCGGACTCGACTCTGTGTTTCTGAAAATCTGTGTTTCTGAAAAAGGGAGGTCGAAATGTGTAAGAGTGTGAAATCTGTCCTGGCCGCGTTATGCGGGGTGACCGCGCTGGCGGCTCTACCGACGGAAGTTTTGGCTGGCCCCATGAGCGCCGCGAGTCCAACGAGCGTTGGACTAACGACGTCGTTCGAACAAGCTTACTATCGGGGCTATCGCCGCGGTTATTATCGCCGGGGCTACGGCATTCCGGGCGCCGCGGTTGGCGCAGCGGCTGGCGTCGCGGGCGCCGCGGCCGGCGTTTTGGGCGCGGGAATCGCAGGCGCATCGGGCTACGGCTATCCTGGCTACGGCTATGGCGGCAGTTCGTGCTGGCAGTGGGACCCCGTCGCTGGTTGGGTGTGGGCCTGCCAATAAAGCGCGCGCCTTATCCTGCGCCGCAATTGGACGCGAGGCCGCAACAGCTACCGGCCTCGTGGTGAACCGAGTGGGGGCGACTTCGGTGGGATAAGGACGCTGAGCGTGCCCTACTCCTTTCGGTTGCGGTTGCATCGACAAAATGTTGTCGCTGCGACAGTGATGCCCTCGGCAGGTTCTCAGCCCTTTGGACTCTGATCCAGCGCTAACCTGTCCGTCCAATTTTCATGGATTACTCCTGCTGATGCCGTAAACCGTCGCGCGCGACGGTTTACTGCCAACGCCTTGCCGATCCTATCTGGATTGGCGAGGCCTATGCAGGCCGTGGGCTAAATGTCGCATGCGCGAGCGACACAGCGAGTCCGTGGGGACTGTTCGCCGTTTCTATTTGCGCCTTGATCTGTTGCGCCAGCGCCTTCACAAGCGTGCTGCCCAAGCCGTCAGAAGGGGCCGCTGTAGTGTATCCTTCCGGCCTGCCCACGCCATTATCGGACACCGTGAGCTGCCAGTTGGAGCCGGATGTCTCGTATTTGACGAGGATCTCCGCGTCGGGGCGGCTTTGAGGAAATGCATATTTCACGGAATTGATAACCAGCTCCGTCACGATCAGGCCAAGACTCACTGCTTCCGTCGAGGGAATGAGAGCGCGGTCGAAGGCGTGTTTCAGGGATATTTGTTTCTCCTCGCCGATCATAGAGGCCGCGAGGCCGTCGCATAGCGTGGTCAAATAGGGAGCGACTTCGACGAGTTCAGTGCGGCCTGCCGTGTCGATGTGCCGCTGCAATGTCGCCACCGACATAACGCGGGAGTAGGCGTCCTGCAGGTGTCGGCGCGCTTCTTCCGAGGTCGTCACCCGAGTCTTCATCATGATGATGTTCGCGATGATTTGCAAACTATTGAAAATGCGATGCTGCATTTCCAGGAGCAGCACTTCCTTCTCCCGTAGCAGCGTCCTGGTTTCATTGAAAAGAGACTCCTTCTCCTTCTCTATGAAACGTCGATGGGTCACATCTACGAAGGAGAGCAAAATAGCTTTGTGAGCGCTGCTCGTGAAGAAGACTTCTCGCGCGTTCACAATCACGACGCGCTGTCCGATGCGAGGAAACTCGGCATCTATCTCAAAATCTTCCGCAATGGCATGCTCGGGCAGGATTTTATCCAAGAGCGAAGCCAGGCGCGGGACCTTGAAACGGCCGTCTAAAATCTCATAAACGGAACGTCCGATGACCTCTTCGGGGGTGACTGCAAAATTATGGAAAAAGGACCGGCTAGCTACGGTTACGCCTAGATGACAATTAAGCACGAGCAGAGGATCGCGGACCGTATCGACGACCGCCTGGGCGAGCACCGGGGCGTATTGCGGATCTAAGGGTTCGATTGTGATTTCGAAATATCCTTCCTGGCGCTTTTTAATACGCGCAATTGGTACGAAAAAACCTTGTTGCAATTTGGCTCAGGCGCGTTCGCCTAAGGCCAGCGCGAAATTCCGACTGCGTCGCTGCGACACTCACACCACGTACGCGGGTGTCTAGAGCGGTCGCGGGTCGAGGCCCCTCCTATAATTTTCCTTCCTACGCTAGGAATATAGCAATTCCAACGTTCCGAGTCATGTTGCCGCGCCCGGTGGTCGAGAAACGCAGCCAATGCCGACAGTCGAAGCCTCCAAAACTCTTATGGTTTGCATAACACGTTGAAAATCGGCCGCCCGCGGACAACTAAGATCGTGACCGTCATGGCCGCATGATTACAGGCGTGCCGACGCTCACGCGATCGAACAGATCAATCACATCCTCATTCAACATGCGGATGCAGCCGTAGGAGGCGGCAGTGCCGATTGATCCGCGCATCCTTTTGGTCGTCCCGTGAATCGCCACCTGGAACCGGCTGAGGGTAAGAGCGCGCGCGCCCATGGGATTGTTCGGCGCGCCGCCGCGAATAAGGTCCGGCAATTCCGGATGGTCGCGCTTCACAATCCATGGCGGAGCCCAGTCGGGATTGACGTATTTACCGATAATCGTGGCGGAGCCGGACCATTCCTCGCTGCTCTTCGGCACGGCGATCGGATAGCGAATTGCGACGCCTTCATCCGTCACAAAAAAAAGTTTGCGGCGCCGCGTGTCGATGACAATCGTGCCAGGCTCGACCGACGATGAAAAAGCCACGAAATCCCCGGCGGCGCTGATCGTTGGCAGGCTTGCGGCGCCAACGACGAGCGCTGCGCCGACAAGGAGAATGCGTAACAAGCGCGCGAGACGTTCCGTAAGAGCCAGAACATGTATTTGGGACGATAAGGCGCTCATGGTTTTTTTCTTATGATTAAGGAAGGTCCGGCATTTGCGTCGCCGCGATGGCGGCGACCGCTTTCCGGTCGACCTACGTTATTTGCTTGGCCAGAAGACCGACTTTAACGCTTCATGCGGCTGAAGGCTCAGTTGGACAAGCGTTCCTATCAAGATGAGCGTTGCCATTAAGACGAGGGCTCCTCCCACGACCAGCCCCGTAGCGACGAGCGCGTTCATGAAAGGCCCAAGAGGATGCGGTCTGGGCTCAGACGCCTTGGTCTTTCGAGCTCTGATCGGCTTCGGAAGACCTGCAGTATTGATGGACCAGAAGAACCATATCTTGCCCACTTCCGTCGCCACAATATAGCCGAGGACGATAGCGACAACGGCGCTTATCTCAATCGCCGAGAGCGGCACGAAGCTGAACACCTGTAAATACCGATTTTAATTTCCCCAGAAGCGCCGAAGTAAAATTCCCCAGTCTGGCGGGATGGCGATCAGCCGATTTCGTGATCGGCGCCTCCGTTTTTTGGTGGCCGTCCGCGGCGCCGGAGCGTCGGCGGGATCGGCGCGGGTTGGATGCTCGCTTTTGTCCGAACATGTTCGGGCAGCAGATCGGCGTGTTCGCGCAGGCGATAGCTCGATCCTTCGATCTGGAAGACGACCGCGTGGTGCAGAAGCCGATCGAGCAGCGCAGTGGCGACGACGGGATCGCCAAAGATTTCGCCCCATTCCGCGAAGCCGCGGTTTGAGGTGAGGATCATGGCGCCTTTTTCATAGCGGGCGTTGACGAGCTGGAAGAACAGATTGCCGCCGCCGAGCGTAACCGGCAGATAGCCGATCTCGTCGACGATCAGCAGCGAGAAGCGGCAGAAGTAGCGGATTTTCTCGCGCAGCGTCCCTTCGCGCTCAGCCCTGGCGAGTGTCGCGATGATGTCGGCGAGGGAGGCGAAGTAGACGCTGCGGCCGGCTTTGACGGCCTCGACGCCGAGCGCCAGACTGAGATGGGTTTTGCCCGTGCCTGGCGGCCCTATGAGATGCACGGCTTCGGCGCGATTGATGAACTGCAACTCGGCGAGCGCCATGACACGGCTCTTGTCGAGCGAGGGCTGGAAGGCGAAGTCGAAGCCGGCAAGCGTTTTGACGGCGGATAGGCGCGCCATCTGAAGGGCCATCCTGACGCGACGGTTCTCGCGCAGGGTGAGTTCCTCGGTGAGCAGAATATCGAGCGCGTCGAGGGCCGTCGTCTCGCCACGCTCGATGCCGCGTAGGGTGACGTCGAGGATTTCGAGGGCGCGTGGCATCTTCAGACCGACGAGATTGCGTTTGACGCGGTCGATGATGGCGGAGGGCGTCGCGTTCATCGCGAACCTCCCTGCATCGCCAGCCGGCGTCCCACCGCGTCATAGAAAGCCAGAGGGCGTCTCGCAGCGAGATCTCCGGCGCGCAGCACAAGGGGCGGCGACGTGTCTGCTGGTCGACGGCGCGGCGACGCCGACGGGGCTTTACGATGTGCCGGATCGAGGCGTTTCTCGCCGCGGCCCTCGAGCGGCGCGTGGACGGCGATCAACACCCCGTCTTCGAAGATGCGGATGGCGTCGGCGAAGACATGGACGTCGAGGACGCGCCGGCGGGTGGTGTCCGGCACGCTGTAGAGATTGCCGCCGACGCTGACCATGCCTTCATGCGAGGCGCGCCGCTCGAGCCTTAGCACGGCCTGATAGGGCGTGAGCGGCAATGGCTTGAGCGTTGTCCTCTCTTCGGCGAAGGCCTCGTTGACGACGCGCTTGGTCGTGGCGTGGACGCGTGGATTGGCCACAGTGTCGAGCCATTGCCGAAGTTGGGCGTTCATATCTTCAAGATTGCGGAAGGCGCCGCCGAGGAAAAAATCTTCCCGGACATATCGGAACGGCCGCTCGACTTTCCCTTTCGTTTTGGCGCGGTAAGGCTTGCAGGCGCGTGGCTGAAAGCCGTAATGGCGCGCCAGATCGAGCAGCGCGCGATTGTAGACAACGAGGCCGTCCGGGTCTTCGCCGATCACGGCGGTCTTCATGCGATCGTAGAGGATCTCCCGCGGCACGCCGCCGAGCGCCTCGAAGGCCGCCATGTGGCAGCGCAGGACGCTTTGCATGTCCTGGTGCAAGACAAAGCGCGCCCAGATCAAGCGCGAATGGCCCAGGACGATGGAAAAGAGCCAGACGATCCGTTTGACGCCGGGCTCATCGAAGAACTCGACGTCGAAGCGGGCGAAGTCGACCTGCGCCTGTTCGCCGGGCGGCGTCTCGAAGCGGACCTCGAAGCCTTTCGCACGCGGAGGCCGAAGTCCGCGCAGAAGGTCGGTGACCGCAGTGTAGCCGCCGGCATATCCGCGTTCCTTGATCTCCCGCCAGAGACGGCGTCCGGTCAGCGTCGGAAAAGCCGCAAGCCGCTCCCGCAGGTAGGGCTCGAAAGATACGATCAGGCGTTCGCGCGGCGGACGGGCCTTGTAGCTGGGCGCCGTCAGCCCCGCCGCGATGTGCTTGCGCACGGTTTTCCGATCGATTCCGAGCTGGCGCGCGATCGCGGACACGGAGATCCCCTGACGATGTAGTTCCAGGATCATGACGATTTCCCCAAGTTTGATCACCGCGCGCTCCCCTCCCGCCAACAGGAGCAGCATCGGTGAGTCGGCGCGCCGCCCGGCCTTCCAGGGCATGCCCTGGAAGGCCGGGCGTCACAAAAACTGGGGAATTTTCAATCGGCACTTCTGGGGAGTTTACGTCCGGCACTCACAGCTGCTTTCCGAAAACGAGGCGAAGGCGTCGCGGGAGCGACTGACGCTTGTCCGGCTTTACGAGGAGCTGCGAGCGCTCGGCTACGATGGAAGCTACGACGCCGTCCGCCGTTACGCGAAAAGCTGGCGCAAGGCGCGCGGGGCTGCTTTGGCCCAGGCCTATGTGCCGCTGAGCTTCGCGCCGGGCGGAGCCTACCAGTTCGATTGGAGCCACGAAGTCGTCTTGCTGAACGGCGTGACGACGACCGTGAAGGTCGCCCATATGCGGCTTTGCCATAGCCGCATGCTGTTCGTGCGGGCGTACCCGCGCGAGAGGCAGGAGATGGTGTTCGACGCGCATGATCGCGCTTTCGCCTTTTTCAAAGGGGCCTGCGCGCGCGGCATCTACGACAACATGAAGACGGCCGTGGAGACGATCTTCGTCGGCAAGGAGCGGCAATATAATCGCCGCTTCCTTCAGATGTGCGGACATTACCTCGTCGAGCCTGTGGCCTGCACGCCGGCGTCAGGCTGGGAGAAAGGACAGGTCGAGAATCAGGTCGGCCTGGTGCGCGAGCGCTTCTTCACGCCGCGTCTGCGGTTCAAGAGCTACGAAGAGCTGAACGCCTGGCTGCTCGACAAATGCGTCGCCTACGCCAAGGCGCACCGACATCCCGAGATCCCCGATAAAACGGTCTGGGAGGTTTTCGAGGAGGAGCGGTCCAAACTCGTGCCGTTGCGCGGGCGGTTCGACGGTTTCCATGCGGTGAGCGCATCGGTTTCGAAGACGTGCCTGGTTCGCTTCGACAGCAACAAATATTCGGTAAAGGCCAGCGCTGTGGGCCGGCCCGTCGAAGTCCAGGCCTATGCCGACCGCATCGTCATTCGGCAGGACGGGGTTATCCTTGCTGAACATCGCAGGCGCTTTGGCCGAGACGAGACGGCCTATGACCCCTGGCATTACGTGCCAGTCCTGGCTCGAAAGCCCGGCGCCCTGCGGAACGGCGCGCCTTTCAAGGATTGGGTGTTGCCGTCGGCCATGGAAAAGATCCGTCGCAAGCTCATGGGCTCCGCCGATGGCGATCGGCAAATGGTGAAAATCCTCGCCGCGGTTCTCGACGACGGATTGCCGGCGGTCGAAGCCGCCTGCGCCGAAGCCATGGATCAGGGCGTCCATTCCGCCGACGTCATTCTCAATATTCTGGCGCGCCGCCGCGATCCCGGGCCGCCGCTGACCATCCTGACGCCGGACGCCCTGAAGCTCCGCCACGCCCTCTCGCCGATTGCGCAAGATATGACCAACTGAGGAGTTCGGGCTGATGATGGAACGCACGCAAATCTTCGATCTCATGGGAGAACTCAAGCTCTATGGCATGAGGAGCGCTTACGACGAGGTGATGGCGGCGGGCGTCAAGCGGCAGCATGAGCCGCCGCAGATCGTGGGCGACCTTCTCAAAGCCGAAATCGCCGAAAAACACGCCCGCTCGATCAAATATCAAATGACGATCGCCAAGCTGCCCTTGGCGAAAGACATCGACGACTTCGACTTTGACGGCGCCACCGTCAACGAGACGCTGACGCGCGATCTCGCCACTGGCGGCTTCGTCGCTCAGCAGCGCAACATCGTCCTCGTCGGCGGCACGGGAACCGGCAAGACGCATCTCGCCATCGCCATCGCGAGAAGCTGCATTCGCGCCGGCCTGCGCGGGCGCTTCTTCAACACGGTCGATCTCGTTAATCGACTCGAGGCGGAGACACGCGCCGGACGCCAGGGGCGCATCGCTGATTATCTCACCCGGATGGACTTCGTTGTTCTCGACGAGCTCGGCTATCTGCCCTTCGCGCAGGCCGGCGGCCAATTGCTGTTCCACCTCGTCAGCCGGTTCTATGAGCGCACCTCCGTGATCGTCACCACCAATCTCGCTTTTGGTGAATGGCCCAGCGTCTTCGGCGACGCCAAGATGACAACCGCGCTACTCGATCGCCTCACCCATCACTGCGATATCGTTGAAACTGGCAACGAAAGCTGGCGCTTCAAAAACCGCGCCTGAGGTCGCCCGCTCAGGCCGCTGCCGTTATCTGGTGTAACTCCGGTCGGGCTACGCCCTCCCTCCGTCACGCCAGATAACGGCACAAAAGGCGCCGCTGAAAGGGGTCCCTTTTCGGCGCCGACTGGGGTCCCGGTTCAATGCTGATTGACACTCGCGCGAGCGCATCAAATTCCGTGCTGAGGAAAAGAGCGATGAGGTAGCACCAACCGCAACGGTATCTCTTGGGAGCCCGCCACCGAGCGAGTTATTCCGCCAACGTCAGCAGAGAGCCATTCCGCCAACTCCGGAGCCCCCCTCCAAGGACCCCGAGCACGAAGCGCTGCGACGCCTAGCCGATATTGGACTGCGAGAATTCAATGCCCAGCTTTACGTAGTTCAATTGACAATCAGAGGGTGACCTCCTTTCGAGGCCGTGGCAAGAGCCGTTAAGGGCAAGCTAATCTAGCCGTCGAAAGCCCGCCTGACCGGGACAAAACGCTCAAGAAGCGCGTGTCGCCTGCACCCGCCACGCGCGCGGCGCCGCCGCTATTTCAACACGGCGCAGGCGACGCGCGCGCCGGCGCCGCCAATCGGCTGCGACAGGTGGTCGTCGGGGCTCGCATGCACCACGACCGCCGATCCGTCCGCGTCCAGGAGATTGATCTTGCCGCCGCTCAAGGACACGCCGTCGATGAACATTTCCGCCTGCGCGGAGCCATCGGCATATCCATAGACATTCGGCAAATCCGCCGGGTGCGATCCCTTGGGATTGAGGAATCCATGTTCGGCGTTCGACGGGTTTATATGGCCCTTCGCGTGCATGAATTTTTCGATGTCGGAGCAGTCGCCAACTTCGTGCAGATGGACGCCGTGCCAGCCTGGCGCGAGCGCGCCCGGCCGCAGCATGACGCGAAGAACGACTCCATGCGGCCCCTGTTTGACCTCGATCGAGCCGATCCCTTTGCCTGTGTTATCGACGACGTCGGCGCTTCGCTCCTCCGCGCCTGCCAAGCCCGTCATGAGCGCGATTGAAACTAAGGCGAGGACAAATTTGTCGAACATGTTTCCCTCTCACGACTTGGCGAACCGGCGACCTCGCGTGGTGGCGCAGCTCCGGCTCTCCGACCACACTGATGCATAAAAGACGACTGGTATAGAATGAATTCGGTCAGAGCGAATACAAATCCAGGGCTCCAGACAAGCGCGTACGATATTGTTCGAGCCGAGCTTTGTCCTTTTCCGCAGCGGCCCGCTCGACATAGGGCGCGTAATTGATGAGATTGATCGCCTTGATGATCGGCGCCATTTCGCGGACCTTATCCTCCTTCAGCCCATAGCCGATGAGAAATTCCTGCTTGGCGTCGACCGATAGATCATGAAGCGCCATCGATAGATCCCAGTAAGGCGCGACGTTGGAGGCGCAGCATTCCCAGTCGATCACGGCCGTGATCGCGCCGGACTCGTCAGCGACAACATTCTTTAGCCGCATGTCGCCGTGGTTGAGAACGGGCGACGGGTCCCAGCGCTCCATGTCGTGAACAATCGACCGTAGACGTTTAAGCTGGCCGGCGTCGAGCATATCCTGCGCATCGAGCAGGTCGACGCGCGCTTCAACTTTCAATTCGCCCTGCAGATATTCCTTCCAGGTCTCTTTGCGCGAGAGCTGATTGTCCGACCAATCAAACGTTTGGCCAAAGCCCGATGTCTTCACCGAGTGGATCAGAGCGGTCAGTCGCCCCATTTCGCGCAAAATTGTGAAGCGTTCTGGATGATGCGTCGCCTCCTGCCCCTCGACCTTCGGAAGCACCATATAAGGCATGCCGATGACGTCGGCGCCGACCTCCAGAATTTTCGCGGTCGGCACGCCAGCCTCGCTGGCCTTGGTGATCGCCCATTGCTCCTTGAGATAATCCTTTAGCTTGTCCGGGGTCGTGTTCATGCGGACGATGAAATCACCTTTGGCATGGCGGACCTCGAACACGAAATTGGTGATGCCGCCGCCGCGCGCGACAACGCGCTTTGGTTTCGATCCGAGGTGGTGCTCGATAATTTTGCCCGCATTGGATCGCGCCTTGCGCGGATCGATTGGCGCTTCTTGCGCAGCGGTCATTGCAGCGCCTCGCTCTCCAGCCCGCCAAGGCGAGACAGCAGTTCGCCAAGCTCCTGGGAGCTTTCAATCTTCACCGTCCGCAGCAGGCCCTTATATTCAAGATCGCGGGAACCGACGTGGACGGCAAGGCCGACACCGGAAAGAAATGAATCCATCTGCGTGTCGCCGCAGCCAACGGAGGCCTGCAAGTCGACGCCGAGCCGCTCGGCAATGGCGCGCACCCCGGACAATTTGTCGACGCCCTTGCGCGTCGCGAAATTCGAGCGCTTGACGTGCTGATAGGCCATCAGGCGATCCTGCGGGGCTTCGACGAGCAGAAACATCATGCAGATGTCCTGGGCCATCAGGGAATCGCGAAGATCGTCCAGCGAGAGGCAGACGATCGACGACGCGCTCGTGTATTTTGCCTGAAGATGGGGGATCTTCTCCCTGACAGGCGTCCAGATCGTCTCGCCGACCGTCCAGTCGCGCGTGTAGTAGAAGACAAGAAGGTCGTCGACGCCATTCGCAAGCAGCCCGCGCACGCCGGTCAGCACCTCGTCAATTTCCACTCGCTCAAGCGGAAAAGCGTCGAGCTCCTCGAAGACGATGTCTCCAGCCGCATCTTCTCTGAGATAGCCGACGACGCCGCCGTTGAGCGAGACGAGCGGCAAGGGCGCATTGGTGATCGCATACCACTCGCGTCCGAAGGTGCGGATGACGTTCAGCGGAAACCGCAGCGTGTTCAGCACAATGGGGCGGCCAAGATCATTGAGGCGCTTCAGGCCGCAAGCGACCGGATCTGGAATGATGATGCGCCCTTCAAACTCATGCACCGCGGTACCGTCAAGGTCGGTTATGAGCGCGCCCGCTCCGGTGAAATTGGTCTCCGCCAGAAACGCCCTGAGCTCTTCGTCGATTTGCTCCCTAAGCGCCATTCCCGTCCTCCATCCTCTGTCGCCGCTTTTCGTCCAAGCAGCGGGCTTTCGCATCGAGACCGGAGACATGGTGATCGCGCCTGCCTTAACCAGACGAAGGCCCACAGGTCGGCGTGCGCTTGGCGGCGGACACTCTGTCCTATGTGGCGCCGATGCGCTTAAGCGACAGCCCTTGATTCCTAAAATCTTCGCGCCCGATCGCGCGTGAAGATTACACTTGGGCGGCGCGGTCGGACGGCCTGGCCGGCGCTTGTTGCGCAATCCTTCGGGCGCCCACTTGCTGCGCCGTGACAGATCTCTCGTCGCAGTGAAGCAGCATGAACGGCGAGAGCTTTGCCGAGAGGAGTTGTCTTATATGTCCTTCATCATTATCGAGATTTTCTGCTACGGTTCTATCCAGACGTTATTTTTGAAGCTGACTCCTTGGGCGCCGCCAGAGTTCGTTCGAATTCAGACGGGCGTGAGGAGGCGAGGAGGCCAGCATTGGAGGCTGTCATACGCTGCGTTGCGCGCAACAAAACGAAACAACCGCGCCAGAATCTCGACACAGCTGTGCGGAACTTTCGGTTTGGAACTCGCCGCTGGCTCGAAGCCGCGAGTAGGTGAACTCTCCGACCTTGAACAAACCCGCATCAAGCGCGGCCGATAGGCGATGGATCCTAGTCGTCGAGGACGACGAGGATATTCGATCGCTTTTATCGAAATATCTCAGCGACAACGGGTTCGAGGTGAGGCTTGCCCGTGACGGCGAACAGATGGACGAGGTTCTCGCAAGCGCGCGGGTCGACCTTATCGTGCTCGACGTCAACCTTCCCGGTGAGGATGGATTTTCCATCTGCATGCGCTTGCGAAACACGGGAAGTCCGCCATTGATCATGTTGACCGCGCGCGGCGAAGACACGGACCGGATACTTGGCATCGAACTTGGGGCGGACGATTATCTTGTCAAACCCTTCGTTCCGCGTGAACTGCTCGCACGCATCGGGGCCGTCCTCCGGCGGACTGCGCCGGATATTGAGTCGTCCCGGAAAATCAGCGCCTATAGCTTTTCTGGCTTCTTCCTGGACTCTTCCACACGGCGCCTGTTGGGCCCGACCGGCGTGCGGGTGATTCTCACGAGCACGGAATTCGACCTGTTGCTGACGCTCTGCCGTAATCCCGGAAAAATTTTCTCGCGCGACGAGCTGAAGGCGTCGTCCACGACCGAGCGGAGCGTGGACATCCTGATAAGCCGGCTTCGTCAAAAGATCGAGAATGACCCGCGAGACCCGACGCTCATTCAGACGGTCCGCTCGATGGGCTATACGTTCACGGCGAAAGTCAACGTCCAGTGAGAACATCTGCGCTCCGAAACATCAATGTGCAGCTGGGACTTCTCCTCCTCCTGTGCGTCGGCCTGTTCCACGCGGCGGTGACGACGATCCTTTTCCTGTCCGAACCCTCTCCCGGCCACCCTCGCGACCTGAGCGCCTCCATTGTCGTGGCGGCTTTAACCGCGTTGGACGCCGCCTCCGCGGCGGAAAGGCCCGCCATCGCAACAGGTTTTAACGACAACTTTCCGGGGTTTCACGTCGCGCTATCGGAGCCGGGAGTCGTCGCGCGCAACGGGGCGCAGCCAGTTTATTTTCGGTTTCGCCTCCCCGTCGGAGTCGAAATCGCAGCGCACGATGACAACAAGCGATTTAGCGGGTCGTTGCACGATGGGCAGCAATTCCTGCTCGACGCCCCGATTCGACCTTCCGGATTTCCACGGTTCGCGATCGTCACCCTGGGCTTCGTCGCGGTGAGCTTGTTCATATTCTCCCTATGGGCCGCGTTGTCGCTTACGCGGCCCCTGACGAATTTCGCGGACGCCGCCGAATCCTTCGGCCTCGACAGTGTTCCGGCGCAGCTCGCGGAGACAGGCCCCGAAGAGGTCCGCAAGGCGACGCGGGCCTTCAATCGCATGCAGCGTCGTATCGCCGAGATGGCCTCTCAGCGAACGCGGATGTTGACGTCGGTGAGCCACGATCTTCGGACCCCGATCACGCGGATGCGTCTTCGCGCCGAATACATTGAGAGCAGCGAAACGAAAGCGAAACTGCTGCGGGACCTCGACCAGATGGAGGCGATGGTCGGCAGCTGCCTCGACTATCTGCGCGGTGGCTTCCAGCAGGAGATCGTAGCGCTGGATCTGGCGAGCCTGCTGCAGGCGATCGTCGATCAGTTCGTCGATGTGGGCGCCAATGCGCGTTACGACGGAATCGATCACGTCAATGTTCTGGGCAGTCCGGACAATCTCGAACGCGCATTCTCCAACCTGATCGACAATGCGGTGAAACACGGGGAGAACCCTGAAATCCGAGTGCTCGAAAGCGATGACGCGGCGGTCGTCGAGATCGCCGACAGGGGGCCAGGCATCCCACGAGAAAGAAGGGATTTGATGCTGGAACCCTTCGAGCGAGGAGACGTCGGCGCGTCCTCGAACACAAAAGAGGGCTTCGGGCTCGGCCTGGCGATCGCGCGCGCGATCGTGGAAGCCCACTGCGGACGCCTCACGCTGGATGAGCGGACCGGCGGCGGCCTGATCGCGAGGGTGTCGCTGCCCAAAACCAACCTCGAAACAAATCGAAACGAATCGAGCAAATAAATGTCCCCTGAGAGTCCGACCTTGACGTCCAAAGGAGGTCGTCGGGATGTCGATACATCAATCAGGTTCGGGCCGCGCCGCGCTATCGGGAAAAACAGTCGCAGTCGTGCATCCTGCGTGGCATTCCTGCGGAACGCATCAGGTTATCGCTAGTCAGATAGGCGCCTACAAAAAACTCGGCGCGCGCGTGCTTTCCATCGCGCTTATGGACGATGTCACGCCCTCGGTCGGCCGCGGCGCACGCTGGAAAGATTACAGAGCGCATAGTCAGGATCTCGCCGCCGACGAGAGATATGAATCGTCCGCCACGATCCCTGACCTCTTCAAGACAACGCTCCTGAAGGACGGCTGGTGGCCCTTAACGCATGGCGACCAGGCCACCTGGCTGGTGGAGCTGATGAAGCGCGCGCCTCTTCCCGAAGCGCTCGATACGAACGCTATCGACCTGATTCACGCCAACCACTTTTTTGTCTTGCCTTTCGCCGAGAAAATGCGCGAGAAGCGCAGTATTCCCGTCGTCCTCGACACTCACGACATTCAGGCTCGGCAATACGAGCTCCGCAATCGTGCAGGCTTTAGCATCCCGCCTTACGTTGGCTATAGGAGCATGCTTGCCGTCGAGCTCGCTTGGATCAAGCGAGCCGACGTTTGCATTCACTTAAATTCGGAGGAGCATGCGGCGTTTGAGCAGCTTCTGCCGCTCGCTCAACACGAACTGATCTATCCCTCGATAGCCCCCGCGGCGCCTCACGACAATGGCGATCGCGCTATTTTCGTCGCTGGCAACAACGCAGCCAACTACGTCAGCGTTCGATGGTTTTTGAAATACATTGTGCCGCGCGTGCCTGAAATATCGATTTCAATTTTTGGTGATATCGCCGATGGCGTGAAACGCCATGACAGACTCTTGTATAAAAAGCATCGCAATCTATTCCGTGGCAGAGTCGCGGAAATACAATCAGCCTACGCCGATGCAGCGATCGTTCTCCTCCCCACCAGAGAAGGGCACGGCCTTTCGATCAAAACCGTCGAAGCTCTCTCCAGCGGACTGCCGGTCGTCGCGACGTCGAAGGCTTTCAGGGGCATGGGGATCGATCCATCACAGCTTCGCAACGTTTTCATCGCGGACGACGCCAGCGAATTCGCCGCCGCCATGACGAAGCGTCGTGGGTTGAGCGAACGAAGCGATCCGATGACGAGCGATACGCGCGCATTATACGAAGAGAGATACTCATCTGAGCGTTATGCGAGCCGGCTCGGCGACATCGCAAGCAGGTTGATGGCCCGTATGCACGCGAAGTGAGCCGACGCAAGCGGCGCTCTCTTCTCTCGCCGCGAAGGGCCGCGGCAAAGAAACCAATATGAAAGCACCCCAATCTTCCGAGGCGGCACGCGTCCGCGCGCTCGGCGTACACTCTGGAGAAGAGCAAGATGGCGCAGGAAATTGAACACGAAAGCGAGGTCGCGCTTTTTCTCGCGTCGCAGATTCAGCTAGAGAACCTCGAAATGAAACGCAAACGCATGGCGGATGCGCTCGATCCAGTAACAGCTCTCGTCTATTTCAAATTGAGAGAATTTTACTGGACTGTGACCAAGCAGCTCGGACTTGGTCATCTGCACAATGGATCGAGGTCTCGCGACCGCTTGAGACTCAGGCGTCGGCCTCTGTTGCCAACAGAACTCGCCTCGGACGACACGCTCTCCTCTATCTCCTCTTGCCGTATTTTCATCGATGTAACGCCAACGCTACGTGTTGGAGGGAAAACCGGCGTTCAGCGCGTCGTTCGCGAAATCGCCAAGAGAGCGATCCAGGATCGATTTGCGCTACCCGTCGTTGTCGAAAATGGCGAACTTCTTTCCTACTACGATCATCCGTTGCTCCCGGCCTCGATCACGTTCAGGGAAGGCGACAAATTCATGCTCCTCGATGCGAGCTGGGGCATTATTTCGGAGCATCTGCCTCTTGTTCAGCGTCTCGCCGATGTGGGCGGACAGCTCATAACGGTCGTGCATGACCTGATCCCCTTGATCCATCCGCTCAGCGTCACGCCGCGAATGACCGAGGAATTCAAAGAGTGGTTCGAAAACCTCGTACTGAAAAGCGATCGCATCATATGCGTCTCAAAGAGCACTGCGATGGATTTGATCGCTTATGTCGCGCGCAAAGATCTCGCTACCAAGCCGACTCTTCGCATCGGCTGGTGGCGATTGGGCGCGGACTTCGACGACGAAGAGAATTTCTCAATTTCTCCCGAGGCCAAACTCGTGACCACAAGCGAAACGCCTTACTTTCTGAGCGTGGGCACTCTTGAACCGCGAAAATGCTATCCGATCGCGCTCGACGCTTTCGAACGTCTTTGGTCGCGCGGGATCGACGCGCGTTACGTCATCATTGGCCAAGCTGGCTGGCAAAGCGAATCGCTCCAACATCGCATCAAACAACACGGCGAATTTGGGCGACGCCTCCTTTGGCTCGATAAGGCGAGCGACGCCGATCTTCACCACTGCTATACCCATGCGCGCGCATTGGTTTATCCATCCATGATCGAAGGATTTGGCCTCCCGCTTGTTGAAGCGGGTCGTTACGGGCTTCCCGTCATCGCCTCAGATTTGCCGGTGTTCCACGAAATCGGCGGAGACCACGTCCGCTATTTCAATTTACTGGACTCGATCGACTTGGCTGACAAAATCGAGGAGCTCTATCGAGAGCCGATCAAAAAAGAAAAAATGCCTATTTATTCCTGGGACGATTCTGCGCGCAGTCTAGCCAATCTCATCTTGCATGACGCCTATCAGACCCGAACTTAGGTGGTCCCCGCCTGATTTCCAGTTCAGCGTTTATCCAAGCGGCAAGACGCACGTGCTTCAAATTTTCCTCGCAGCCACCGCGTCGCTCAGGCGTGGTTTTGTGAAGCCGATCTCAAACGCGAATAGGCTCCATGCCACGCACGTAACGACTTTGTCGAGATAGATATTGGTCGGCGAGTCGCGCCAGCCCTACGCAATACGATCATGGATCTTCATAAACAACGATCTCCGACCTTACTTATGAATGCGCTGGCGACACAAGATCGATCACGGCCTTCTTGCGTGCCCCCGAGTGGTCCGCCGCGAGCACGAGATAGACCGCGGGCAGAACAAACAGCGTGAACAGGGTGCCGATGGAAAGGCCCGAGGCGATCACCAGACCCATGTTGAAGCGCGACGCCGCGCCCGCGCCCGCCGCCATGACGAGCGGCATCACGCCGAGCACCATCGCCGCGGTGGTCATCAGGATCGGACGCAGCCGAATGGAGGTGGCCTGCAGGATCGCTTCCCGTTTCGACATGCCGCCGCGTTGCAATTCATTGGCGAACTCCACGATCAGAATGCCGTGTTTGCTGATCAGCCCCATCAACGTCACCAGACCGACCTGCGTGTAAATATTGATGCTCGCGCCGCCAAAGCCGAGCATGATGAAAACCAGCGCGCCGGCGATCGACATTGGGACGGATACGAGAATGATCAGCGGATCGCGGTAGCTCTCGAATTGCGCGGCCAGCGCCAGAAAGATGATGATGAGGGCGAAACCGAACGTCACCGCGAAGCCGCTCGACTCCTGAATAAACTGACGCGAGGGTCCCGCATAGTCGATCGTATAGGTCGCGGGCAATGTTTGGCGCGCGACTTCTTTCAGCGTATCGAGCGCCTCGCCGGCGATGACGCCAGGCGCGGCCACGCCAGAAATCGTCACCGAATTTATCTGCTGGAAGTGATTGAGCGACTCGGGAACGATGGCGGTTTCGAGCTTGGCGACAGTCGACAGCGGCGCCAAGGAGCCGTCCACCGTCTTGATGTAATAGTTCAAGATCTGATCCGGATTCAATCGAAACCGTTGGGCGACCTGCGGAATGACTTTGTACGAACGGCCGGCGAGCCCGAAATATTGCGTATAGCCGCCGCTCAGCGCGGTGGTGAGCGCACCGCCGACGTCGATCATTCTCAGGCCGAGTTGCGCGGTCTTTTCGCGGTCGATGACAAGCGATAACTGCGGCTGATCGATCTTGAGATCGGTGTCGAGGAACATGAACTTTCCCGTCGCCAGAGCTTTCGACAGGAATTCACGGGAGATGCCATCCATCTTCTCGAAAAGGTCGGTGCTCTGGAAGACGAATTGAATCGGCAAGCCCATCGAGCCCGGAAGTGGCGGCGGCTGGAAGGCGACGAAGCGCACGCCCGCAACGGCGCTCAGCTCCTGCTGGAGCATATGCTGCAAGTCCTCCGCGCCGACCTTGCGCTCGTCGGATGGCTTGAGCACGACGCCGGACAGATTCGCCGCCGGCGAATTGATCTGGAATACGCTGTCGGTCTCTGGATGTTTGGCGATGATTTTATAGGCCTGATCGGCGTAATACAGCTTTTGTTGGAGAGTGGCGTTGGGCGCCGGAGTCGCCTGCGCCAGAATGATGCCCTGATCCTCGTTTGGTGCCAGTTCGCTCTTGGCGCTGGCGTAGAGCCAATAGATGCTGGAAAGCACCAGCCCGCCGAAGACGAGCGTTACCGGCACGTAATTGAGAGAGGAGTCCAGCAGGCGATGATAGCGGTCTCGGACGGCGTCCATCCGCGCATCGATAAAGCCGACGATGCGGGACTCAAGCGTCTCGTCGCCTCGCTTCGGCGGCTTGAGCGCGAGAGCGCAACTCACGGGCGACAAAGTGAGCGCGACGACGCCCGACACGGTGACCGCGGCCGCGAGAGTGAAAGCGAACTCGACGAAGAGCGCGCCGGTGAGGCCGCCCTGGAAGCCAATCGGCACATAGACGGCGATCAGCACGATCGTCATGGCGATGATCGGTCCGGCGAGTTCGCGCGCCGCCAGCAGCGCGGCGTCGACAGGCGTGAGGCCTTCGCCGAGATGCCGATTGACGTTTTCGACGACAATGATGGCGTCGTCGACCACGAGGCCGATCGCGAGCACCAACGCCAGAAGCGTCAACAGATTGATCGAGAAGCCGAACGCGAGGAGAAACGTCAGCGAGCCAATGAGCGAAAGCGGAATCGCCATGATCGGGATCAGCACCGAGCGCCATGATCCCAAAAACACGAAGACGACCGCGGTGACGATGAGGACCGCTTCGATCAGCGTGTGAATCACCTCGTCGATGGAGCTGTTCACGAAATTCGTCGTGTCGTAGACAATCTCGCTATTCAAGCCTTGGGGCAGCGCTTTGACAATTTCGGGATAGGCGTCTTTGACGCCTTTGACGACATCGAGCAAATTCGCGTTCGGCGCCACGAGAATGCCGATATAGACCGCCTGCTTGCCGTCGAACGACACGGAGGACTCATAATCGTCCGCGCCGAGCGTGACATTGGCGACGTCGCGCAGCTTCACATTGGCGCCGTTCGCCTGCTTGACGACGAGGTTGCGAAACTCCTCGAGCGAATGGAGCGAGGTCGCCGCCGAGAGATTGACCTGAACCCATTGGCCCTTGGTCGAGCCGAGGCCGGCGATATAGTCATTGGCCTGGAGAGACGCCGCCACTTCGCTGGCGGTGAGTCCATAGGCGGCGAGCTTCACCGGATCGAGCCAGGCTCTGAGCGCAAAGGTCTTGCCGCCGATGAGTTCCGCCGTCTGCACGCCCGGCACCGATTGCAGACGCGGCTGCACGACGCGGATGAGATAGTCCGTCACCTGGCTCGGCGTGAGGATGTCGCTGTTGAAGCCAATGTACAGGGCGTCGGTCGTTTGGCCGATCTTGACGGTGATGACCGGACGCTGCACGGCCTGCGGCAATTGGTTGATCACCGAATCGATCTTGGTGCTGATCTCGGTGAGCGCCTTGCCGGAATCATAGTTCAACCGCAGATTGGCGGTGATCGTGCTTATCCCGATCTGACTCGTCGAGGTGAGATAGTCGATGCCATTCGCCTGCGCGACGGCGTTTTCGAGCGGCGTCGTGACGAAGCCGGCGACGGTCGCCGGATCGGCGCCAAAATAGTACGTCATCACCGTGACGACGGCGTTTTGCGTGCGCGGATATTGCAGCACGGACAGAGTCGCCAGCGATCTCAGGCCAAGCACCAGGATCAGCAGGCTTAGCACGCTGGCGAGCACCGGGCGGCGCACGAAAATGTCGGTGAAACGCATCTTGCGAAATCTCCGTTCACTGATCCACGGGCTTGGGATAGGCGTCGACAGGCGGCGACGGCTCTTGCGAAAGGGCGAGCGGCGCGCCGTTGCGCAGCTTGACCTGACCGGCCGTGACGACCGTGGCGCCTTCGGGCACCCCTTCGAGCACCGAGACTTCGTCGCCGCGCGCCTCGCCGAGCCGAACGAAGGCTTGATGCGCGACGAGCCCGGAGCCTTGCGGCGCCTTCTTATCGGCGCTCTCCTCGCTTTTTTGCGCAAGGAACACGGAATTGCCGAAGGGCGCATAAACGATCGCCGTTTGCGGCAGCGTGATCAGGCGTTGAGGCTTACCGGTCGCGATTTCCACCGAAGCGAACATGCCGGGCCGCAGCTTGCGTTCGCCATTGGCGAGGCTCGCGCGAATCTGCACGTTGCGACTCGCCAGATCCACCTTGGAGCTGATGGCGTCGATCTTGCCCGTAAAGCTTTGGCCAGGAAAGGCGTCGACGGTCGCGGCGATGGTTTGTCCGACCGAGACGCCATTCAAGTCCTGCTGCGGCAGGACAAAGTCGAGAAAGATCGGATCGAGCGCCTGCAAAGTCACGATCACCGTTCCGGCGCCGATATATTGGCCAAGATCGATCTGGCGGATGCCGAGCCTTCCGGCGAAGGGCGCGAGCAAAGTCTTTTGCGCGATCACCGCCTCCTGCTGCACGACCTGGGCGTTGGCGCTTCGCAGATTGGCGATGTCCGTATCCACCGTCGCCTGACTCGCGGCGCGGATTTTGAGCTGCGACTGGTCGCGGCGCAGGTTGATGGCGTTGAGCTCCGCGGTGGCTTTCAAGGCTTCGAGCCGGGCGTTGTCCGTATCCTTGCGCAGCTCGATGAGAATTTGCCCCGCCTTGATGTCCTCGCCCGACTGGAAGTGGATCTTCTCGACGATGCCCGACGTTTCGAGCGCGAGGTCCGCGCCATTGACGGCGCGGAATGTGCCGATGGCGGAAAACTTCGGGCGCCATTCCCGATAGGCGGCGGTCGTCACCGACACGGTCTGCGGCGGATTGGCCATGGAGGCGAGGAACCGACCGATCATCATCGAGCGGAAACTGACGAAGCCGTAAAGAGCTGCGAACACGAGGCCGACGATCGCCAGCATGATCATCATGGGCTTGAACATCGATCCGAGACGGTCTTGCAAAAGCGTGTTAACGGGCACGGGAGCGTTCCTCAGCCTCGGCGCGTATCGCCGCTGCGATCGGCAGGGTTGAAATGAGGTCGGTGGGTTTGGGAAGCGACGCCGGCGTCTCGTCGAGGCGATTCCACCACCCGCCGCCGAGCGCCTGCATCAGCGCTGCGGTATCGGAGAAGCGCGCCGCCTGCGCCTGGACGCGATTGAGACGGACGCTGAGCAGGGTCTGCGCGGCGTTGAGCACCGTCGGATAGGTCGTCGAGCCAGCCAAATATTGGGCTTGCGAAATATCCAAGCTTTCGGCGGCGGCCTTTTCGGCCGCAACCTGCGCACGCAGCGTCTCCGCGTCATGCTTGATCGCCTGCAAGGCGTTGGCGACATTCTGGAAGGCGCTGATCACGGTGGCGCGATATTGCGCTTCCGCCTGTTCCAGCGCGGCGAGCTTCGCCTCGCGTTGATGGAATAATCTGCCGGCGTCGAACGCCTGGCCGGAGAGCTGCGTCGCCAGATTGTAGACAGAGGTCTGCGGCAAAAACAACTGCGCGAAATTCGACGCCTGACTGCCGCCATTGCCTGTCAGCGTGAGCTGCGGCAGCATATTGGCCGTGGCGACGCCGACATTGGCGCTCGCCTGATGCAACTGCGCCTCCGCCGAAAGAACGTCGGGACGCTGGCGCACCAGATTGGACGGCAGGCTGAGCGGCAGATCACGCGGCAGATGCAGATGCTCGATGTCGATCGCTTCGCCCTTATCGTCATTGGGAAAGCGGCCGAGATAGGCCATGAGCTGATTGCGCGTCTGCGCGCGCGCTTTTTCGAGCGGCGGCAGCGTCGCTTGCGCCTGCGCGACGAGCGCCTTTTCCGACACCACGTCGGCCGCGCTCACGGCGCCGAGTTCGAAGCGCTTCTGCAATATGTCGAGTTGCTTCTGATAGGCGGCGATGAGATCGCGCGTGACCTTGATCTGCGAGGCGTAGGAGGAATCGGCGATCGCCGCGGTCACCACATTGGCGGCCAGCGCCAGATATGTCGCCTCAAGCTGGAATCGCTGATACTCGGCCGCGGCGAAATCGCTCTCAACCGTGCGCATCGTCTTGCCGAAGACGTCGGGCGTGAACGACACGGCGACATTCGAATTATGGAGCGTGTACAGCAGCGCCGTCGCCCCGCTCGACGACGAGCCTTGCGATCCGCTCGACGAGGAGCTTTGCGAGAAGCCGCCGAATTGCGCCGTCGTCATTTGCGTGCGCGCCACGCTCTGGGTCAGCGTGGCCGACGGAAAGAAGGACGCCGCATCGGCTTCCGTAGTTTCGCGCGCCTGGCGCAGCGCCGCTTCGGCGGCGGCGATGTTGGGATGATTGGCCACCGCCTCGGCCACCAGCGCCGAAATTTGCTTGGAGCGGAACAGTCGCCACCATTCGCCCGGAATGTCGCGGCCAGGAACGAGCTTTTGCGCGCCGCCGCCAGCGATGGGCGCTGACTGGGTGATGTTCGCTGGCTTGCCCGCCGCATAGCCCGCGTCCAAGGGCGCCTCCGGCGCGGCGAAGTCGGGGCCCACAGCGCAGCCGGAAAGAAACGCGGCGAGCAGAATCCCCAGCGCCGCCGCCCTGCCCTTTGCGCGGAATATTTGAGGCGCCCTCCAACTCATATTGAACCCAGGTTAAACTGAACGGTTCAGTTTTATGCTTGCCCTTTGGCCCGTGTCAACGTTAAATTGAACTGGATCGTTCAGTTTGAAAGTTTTCAAAAGTGGGCCGATAGATACGTCGCACCACCGGATTTTGCCGGTTCAGGCTCGGCGGAGGCGTAGGGAATGAGCGCATGGCGCGGGGGCAGAGCCTTGAAGCAAGAGTCGGCGGCGTCGCCGGGATGAAGACGGAACTTGAGGAACCCGCCATGAAGAGCCCCTCGACGGATCATGCGACGGCGGCAGGATCTACAGAGGCGCATGTTGCGGGACGGAAGGAATGTTCCGTCATCGAGGCGGCGCGAAAATTATTCCTTGAACAGGGTTTCGCCGAGACGAGCATGGACGCGATCGCGCGGTCCGCTTGCGTGTCGAAGGCGACGCTTTACGCTTACTTTCCGAGCAAGGAAGCTTTGTTCGCCCATTTGATCGAAGCGGAATGCCGCCTGAAAGCGAGCAGGCTGCAGATGCCAGATCTCGATATCGGCCTTGTCGAGGCGCTTCGAAGCTTCGCGCGTCAATTTGTCGGGGTGTATTTGACGCCGGAGTCGATGGCGTTTTTTCAGGCGATTTCCAGTGAGCGCATGCGGTTTCCGCAACTCTGCCGGCTCTTCTTTGAAAGCGGGCCGAAAAACGAGCTCATGCGCGTCGCGGCGTTGCTCGAAGAGGCCAAAGACCGCGGCCTGCTGACATTCTCAGACGCGAATGAAGCCGCGAGCCATTTTTTGAGTCTTGTCCGCGGGGACCTGCCGCTTCACACGGCGCTCGGTCTCGAACCGGGAGCCGAAGCCTCCGTTACCGCGAAGGTCGACGCCGGAATTGATGCTTTTCTGAGAGCATATAGGCGAGAGGAAACTTCGCGCGTTGCAGCGAGATGCCGCAACAAGACCGCTTCAAACTAATTGTACGACGCGATTGCTATGGGCGAAGCATGACGAGTAACCCGCCAATTCGATGGATATTCTTGCTTGCCGCAATCGTCGCGGGCGGCTGCGTCCCGTGCCGGGCGGACGATGCGACAGCGGGAAAGAAAAGCGCGGACGAACGATCCGCCCCGTCACGCGGTCTGCCCGCGGAAGTCGTCACGAACCATACGATCACGCTCGGCGGCGAGAAGGTGGCGTTCACGGCGCGAGCAGGCGCCGTCCATCTGCGGGACGCCCAAAGTGATGCGCCGCAGGCGGATGTGGCCTATGTTTCCTATGAACGCGCGGGCGCGGAATCGCTCAGCCGGCCGATTGCTTTCGTCTTCAATGGCGGACCCGGCGCGGGCTCCGCCTGGCTGGGCCTGGGCGCGCTGTCGCCATGGCGCCTTCAGATGGCCAACCCGCTCTCGCCATCGGCGCCGCCCACAATCGTGGAGAACGCCGAGAGCTGGCTGAATTTCACCGATCTGGTGTTCGTTGATCCGCCGGGCACAGGCTACAGCAAAGTCCTTGGCGACGGCGAGGATATCAGGAAGCGATTGTTCTCGGTCGAAGGCGATGCCGACGCGCTTGCCGTCGTCCTTCGCAAATGGCTGACCACACACCGGCGCCTCGCCTCGCCCAAATATCTTGTCGGCGAGAGCTATGGGAGTTTTCGCGCCGTCAAACTGGTGCACGCGCTGCGAGAGCGCGAAAGCGTGGGGGTGACAGGCCTCATTCTTATCTCGCCGGTCCTCGACTTCACCTGGTTGGACGGGCGCAATCTTCTGTCCTACTCGGCTTACTTACCTTCGTTTGCAGCAGTCGCGCGCGGCGCAAAGGACCGAGCCGCACTTGCCGACGTCGAGGAATATGCCGGAGGCGCTTATCTGACCGATCTGCTCAAGGGGGTGCGGGATGCCGACGCTCTGTCGCGGCTGAGCGCCAGGGTAGCGCAATTCACTGGTCTCAACAGCAAGACGGTGTCACAGCTCGGCGGCCGTGTGCACGTCAAGACGTTCAGTCGCGAGCGCGCCCGTGACGACCAGCGGATTCTGAGCGCTTATGATGGTGAAGTGGCCGGCTTCGACCCCGCGCCCTTTTCCCAAGAGAGCGACTGGGAGGACCCCGTGCTTGACACGCTGCGCACGCCACTGGGCGCCGCCATGAGCCGGATCGTGACCGAAAAGCTAGAGTGGCCAATAAACGACGCGCGATATGAAATCCTCAATGCGCAAGTTGCGCACCAATGGGATTACGGGCGCGGTGGGCGCGTCAACGCGGAAGCCGTCTCAGACCTGCGCGAGGCGTTGGCGCTCGATCCGCGGCTCAAGGTTCTCATCGTGCACGGAATTACCGATCTCGTTACCCCCTATTTTGCGACGAAACTCTTGCTGGACCAGCTTCCCGCCTTTGGCGATGGTTCGCGCGTGCAGTTCGTTGTTCTGCCCGGCGGGCATATGTCCTATGTGCGGGATGAATCGCGCCGCGCTCTACGCGACGCGGCGCGAATTTCTGTTGAACGGAATTGACAAACAACGCCGACACTTCGAGGCGCGTTCGAACAGCCTCTGTTCAAACAACCAGTCATGCAATGCGGCGATCGAGTAAATGACGTCCAGTTTCGATCTTCGCAAACTCGGAAGCAGGATACGGCCAATGGCCCTCGACAGTCGCGACGCATGGAAAGGCTTTATCGCGATCGCTATCGCCGCCGCGACGGTCTTCGGCGCGACGATGTTGCTTTTCAGGGCGGAAAGCGCGCCGATCAAGGTCGGAATTCTGCATTCGCGCACTGGGCCGATGGCGATCAGCGAAAATTCAATGGTCGACGCGGAGCTGCTCGCGATAGAGCAGATCAATGCGAAGGGCGGCTTACTGGGACGCAAGATTCAGCCGATCATCGCCGACGGCAAATCCGATTGGCCGACCTTCGCGAAAGAGGCCGAGCGCCTGATCACCGAGGAACACGTATCCGTGATTTTCGGGTGCTGGACCTCCGCAAGCCGTAAGACGGTTGCGCCCATTATCGAAAAATACGGTCAGCTCTTGGTCTACCCAATGGCCTATGAGGGACTCGAACAGTCGCCCAACATTATCTACACGGGCGCGGCGCCCAATCAGCAGGTCATTCCGGCGATCAAATGGAGCCTCGATCACATTGGCAAAAAATTCTATTTAATCGGCTCAGATTATGTTTGGCCGCACAGCATCAATGAAATCATGAAGGACACGATCCGCGCGCTTGGCGCGGAGCTTGTGGGCGAAGACTATATTTTCTTCGGAAGCGCCAACGTCTCCAAAGCGGTCCAAAAAATCAAGCTGGCGCAGCCGGACGTTATCATCAGTTCGGTCGTGGGCGATTCCAACAAGGCGTTCTATCAGGCGCTGACCGACGCTGGGCTTTCCGCTGACAAGTTGCCGGTTGTCTCCGTCAGCATCGGCGAGGAGGAGCTTCGCAGCCTGCCGATCGCCAGTCTCCAAGGCCATTACAGCGCCTGGAGCTATTTCGAGGCGATCAAGACGCCGGAGAACGAGCGGTTCATTCGCGCCTTTCGTGAAAGATATGGCGCCAACCGTGTGGCGGGCGACGTTATTGCGACCTCATACTTCAGCGTCATCTTATGGGCGAAGGCGGTCGAAGAGGCGCAGTCCTTCGACGTACAGAGGGTCAAACGCACCATGTTGACCGAGACCCTCGATGCGCCCGAAGGTCTGGTGTCGGTTGATCCTTACACGCAGCATACGTGGCGGTCCTTCTCTGTCGGTAAAATTCGGACTGATGGCCGGATTGAGCTTGTCTGGACGATCGATCGCCCGATCCGCCCCGTGCCCTATCCGCCGACTCGCACGAAAGCCGAGTGGGAGGAATTTCTTGCCGCCTTGTACAACAGATGGGGCGGCAGATGGGCCAATCCGACAGAGGCGGACTGATCGATGAAGCTTCCCAGGCTCGATTTCCTCCGGCGCTCCATCGGCGCCAAGATCATCTTCTGGTTCCTTGCGATCAATATCGTCTCCTGCGGCCTTCTGGCCTGGCGGACCTATGACATTTCGCGAGAGTCTCTCGAGCAGGCGATTCAGAGGTCGCTGCAGGTCGTCGCCAAGAAGAAAGTGGAGCAGCTGGAGACTCTGACGCTTGAAAAAATCAGAAGCGTCGAATCTCTGATGCACAGCGCTTCAATTGGCGAGGCCACCCGGGAATTTTCTGAAGCCATAAGGACGAGCGGGAGAGACTCCGAGTCCTATCGCCAGGCTGTCGCGAAACACGGCCCGGTTCTCAAGCGTTTTTCCGACACGTTCAACTATGTCAACTGCGCGATTGTCTCGCCCGAAGGCTTCACGCTTTTCGAGCAATCGGACCCTGCCCTTTTCAACCCAAATTCGCTCGGCGAACCGCTCAAGGGAACGGAGCTTTCGGACACGATTAATCGCGCGCGCACATTGCTGCAGGCCGAAATTTCGGCGTTTCAGATCTATCCGGGGCTGAAAGAGCCTGCCGCCTTTATTGCGGGGCCTGTTCTGGAAAACGGCGTCGTGATCGGCGTCGTCGTCTTCCAGCTCGATAACCAAGAGCTTTACAGCCTCATCAACGACTATACAGGTCTCGGCGAGACAGGAGAGGTGCTCGTCGCCGCCCGCTTCGATCAGGGCCAAATGGTCGTGGTCAACCCGCTGCGGTACGACGCTTCCAAGGCTTTCAGCATCAGGGCGCCGCTCGATGGCAGCGCTTTTCCTGCGCTCGCTCGGGCGCTCGCCGGCGTCCACGGCTCCGGCCTCTTCGATGACCGCCTGAACAGGCCCGTCGTCGCCTCGTGGACCTATGTTCCGTCGTTTCGTTGGGGCATGGTCGTACAGCAGAGCACGAAGGAGGCCTTCGCGCTCACCAGCGCGCAGAAAGAGGCGACGCTCTGGCTGCTGTTCTTCATGATTCCGCCGATTATCGCTCTGGCCATGGGCGTCGCGCGCACGATCACCAAGCCCATCAAGACCGCCGTCGGCGTCGCCGAGAAGGTCGCGGCGGGTGACCTCGACGCAAATTTCGAGATTGGCAGCCGTGACGAAACGGGGCTCCTGCTGACGGCGATCCGCTCCATGACCGTGGAGCTGCGCGGACTTTACGACTCCATGGAGGACAAGATCCGGGCGCGCACGCGCGAACTTCAGCTCGCGAACGAGGAATTGTCAGTCGCGCGCGTGGCGGCCGAGGAGGCCAGCAAGACAAAAAGCGCCTTCCTGGCGAACATGAGCCATGAGCTGCGCACGCCGCTCAACGCCATCATCGGTTATAGCGAAATGCTTCAGGAAAACGCGCTCGACGACGGCGATCCAGAGCCGATCGAAGACCTGAAGAGGATCGAGAGCGCGGGCCGGCACCTGCTTGGGCTGATCAACGATATTCTCGATCTTTCCAAAATCGAAGCCGGAAAGATGGAGGTCTTCATCGAGAAGGTGGAGATCAGGCCTCTCGTGAATGAGGTCCTTTCGATCGTTCAGCCCCTCGCCGACAAGAACGGCAATACGCTTGAGCTCTGCTGCCCGGATGACGTGGGCGGCTTCTTGTCCGACGAAACGAAGGTCAAGCAGTGCCTGCTCAATCTCATGAGCAATGCAAACAAATTCACGAGCCAGGGAAAAGTCACTTTGACCGTAGAGCGGGACGCCGACGCTTTTGTGATTTTTCACGTGTCGGACACGGGGCTCGGCATGACGCAGGAGCAGCTTTCCCGCCTGTTCCAGGCCTTCACCCAAGCGGACGCGTCGACCACGAAGCGCTTCGGAGGGACGGGGCTGGGGCTCGCGATCACCAAGCATTTTTGCGCGGCGCTCGGCGGCGACATCTCCGTTGGGAGCGCGCTGGGCGCAGGCTCGACCTTCACGATCAGGCTTCCGGATCGGCAGGAGACCCTCGCGACGAAGAAACGGGCCGAGCCGACTTCGTCCCGGCCTCTCTCTACGATACTGGTCGTCGACGACGACGCGACCGCGCGCGACCTGCTCACACGAACTTTGGAGAACAGGGGCTATCACGTCATCGCCGCCCGTAATGGGCTGGAAGCGCTGGCCCTGGCGAGACAGCACAGGCCGAATGCGATCACGCTGGATGTGATGATGCCCCAGCTCGACGGCTGGAGCGTGCTCAGGCAGCTCAAGGAGGATGATGAACTGCGGAACATCCCCGTCATCATGGTGACGATTCTCAACGAGCGCGCTCTGGCGATTCCGCTCGGGGCGGCGGAGCTTTTGACCAAGCCCATCGACCGTCAGCGCTTAACGGCCCTGATGACGCAATATTGCGGGGCATCGAGCGAAACCAAGGTGCTCATCATCGAGGACGACGCCGCCACGCGCGAGCTTCTTTGCCGCTGCGTTTCGGGCGCTGGCTATAAGGCCGAAGCCGCCATCAACGGGCAGGATGGGCTCGATTGGATCGCTGAAAATCCGGCGCCGGACCTTATCCTTCTCGACCTGATGATGCCAAATCTCGATGGGTTCGGTTTCTTGAGAGAATTGCGTAAGCGCCGCGCCTATGACCATTTGCCGGTCGTCATCGTCACGGCGAAAGATCTCAGCGAAGAGGATATGCGCAAGCTGAAAGAATTCGGAGCTGACATCATCACAAAGGACCATGACTATCTTGAGGAGCTGGTGACGATTATGCGTCAGTGCCTCAATCCCAGCGCGGCGGACGCCGTCCAAGCGCATTGACATCGGAGACAGGGTCGGTGGTGAAGATTTTGCTTGTCGAAGATAATGAGATGAACCGGGATATGCTGTCGCGACGCCTCAGGCGCAACGGCTATGAAGTCGTGATCGCGATAGACGGCCAACAGGGCGTCGACATGGCCGCCGCCGAATCGCCCGATCTCATCCTGATGGACATGAGCCTGCCGGTCATCGATGGCTGGGAGGCGGCCCGCCGGGTCAGAGAAAACGAAGCGACGCGCAGGATTCCGGTCATCGCCCTCACCGCCCATGCGATGGCGGGGGACCGGGAGAAGGCGATCGAAGCGGGATGCGACGACTATGACACGAAGCCCGTCGAGATCACGCGTCTTCTGGGCAAGATCACGGCCCTGATTGAATCTGGCGCTTAGCGTCGTCCGATCGCGTGTCGTCTCGAAGCCGTCTCCAACGATGCGTCGCCGGTCTTGTCGAGCGAACTCTGGCGACCCCACCAGTTGAAACGATTATGAGAAACGCGACTCGCGCATCTTGGACAGCGGGCGTTGCCGCCTTCCGGCTTGGGAAATTAAGATGATGTCGCATGGCTTCCAGCCGTCCGCCGACAGGAGCGATCGCGCACTGCTTGCTTATGTGCAGCAGGAGTTGAGCGCGCCTGCAGAGGCGATTGCGGGCTATGCGGAAATTTTGCTGGACGAGGCCGAAAGGAACGGTCACGGGGAATTTCGTGACGACCTCGAAAAAATCCACGCCGCCAGCCGTTCGCTGATTGATGTCATCGCGTCACTCGTCAGTCGGTCGCGCGCGCCGACGCGCGGGCCAAGCGAAGATTCCGAGGACTATCGTCGCCACTTGCGGCACGATCTGCGCACGCCCATCAACGCCATAAAGGGATATGGCGAGATGCTGCGCGAAGACGCAGCGGGCGTTGACGACGCGCAGGCGCTGGTCTCGGACCTCAATCGACTTCTGGAGGAAGCGTCGCGCCTGCTTGAGCGTATCGACGGCCTGGTCAGTTTTTCACTCCCCGAAACCGACGCGCCGGCCAAGGACGCCGAAATCGGCTCGGGACCCGTCTCCGCCATGGTCGCACATCGCTTCGTCGCCTCTGTCCAGCCGATCTCAGAAAACGAAGCCGACAGTGTCGCCGTACAGCCGAGCCGTATCCTCGTGGTCGACGACAACGCGTCTAATCGCGAACTCCTGAAGCGCCGACTGGAACGACAGGGCCACTCGGTCGCGCTGGCTGAAAATGGGTCTCGCTCGCTGGAGATGTTGAGGGAGGCGCCCTTCGATCTCATTTTGCTCGATTTGCTGATGCCGGATATCAGCGGCTTCGATGTTCTTTCGATCCTCAAGTCTGATCCTGCCTTGAGAGACATTCCCGTCATCGTGATATCGGCCTTGAACGAGATTGACTCCATCGTCAGATGTATCCAAGCGGGCGCCGATGATTATCTCGCGAAACCCTTCGATCCGGTGCTTCTTCGTGCGCGTATCGGATCGTCACTGGAGAAAAAGCATCTACGGGACCGAGAGCGCGAGGCGCTCGACGCGCTGCGTATCGAAAAAGAGCGCTCCGAGCAGCTTCTCCTCAACATTCTTCCGGCGCCGATTATCGCGCGCCTGAAGAGCGGCGAAACGGTCATCGCGGATCATGTCAGCGACGTCACGATTCTGTTTGCCGATTTCGTCGGCTTCACCGAGCTCTCCTCCAGGCTGTCGGCTCCCGAACTTGTTGGCGTATTGGGACGCGTTTTCTCGGCGTTTGACGGACTCGCGCTCAAATTCGGCGTCGAGAAGATCAAGACGATTGGCGATGCATACATGGTCGCCTGCGGGCTCTTCGACGATCGGGGCGATCACGCGCACGCCGTCGCGGACATGGCGTTGGCGATGGCCGAAACGCTGGACATTCTCAACGATACTTTGCCGACGCCGCTCGAGATCAGGATGGGCATCAACTCCGGCGACGTCATCGCGGGCGTCATCGGCGCGCACAAGTTCATTTACGATATCTGGGGCGATGCGGTGAATGTCGCGAGCCGGCTGGAGTCGAGCAGCCTGCCCGGCCGCATCCAGGTTTCAGCATCGACCTATGAACATCTGGGCGGGGACTTCATTTTGGCGCCGCGTGACGGCCTCGAAATCAAGGGTAAGGGCGCTATGGAAGCCTTTTTTCTGACCGGGAGAAGGTAGCTTCCCCGTTGCACAAATAGCTTTGCCAGGCTGGGCTGCCGATCTATCGGATGGTCGCCGCAGAAATAGCGCGCGGCGCTGCCGTCATACTTCTCGGTAGAGCAGAAGCAAGAGGCCCGATAGCATGAATGCAATGGGCCAAACATAACCACCAATTCGACCCGCGGGGGTGTCCGACAAACGTATTTCCAGCCAGCGCGCGCTCGCGGAGACAACCCCGAGCAACGCGATAGGCGTATGACTGATCGCGACCAGAACCTCGTCTTTGCCTTCCGTGTGTCCGTAGTGCGTCAGCAGAAACGCCGCCGCCGCGCCGGTTGTGATCGGGAAGACAAAGGCTGGCCAGTCCGACTTGAAGCGGCCGCGTCGAACCTGCCATTCGAATATCGCAAAGGTCGCAATGAGCGCCACGATAACTTTATGTTGGACGATCTGAGGATCACGAAGGCTTTCGAAGAACCCGATGGGTCCGAGGGGCCATGCGGTTTCATCCGCGCGAACCGCTAGAATGCCGCCAAGCAACAAGAATAACAAAGGCCAATGACGCGCCGCCGACGCGGTTTGGCGATGGCGCTCAAGCAAGGCGAAAAAGCCCATGAGGACAACAAAAACGCCCGCCAAATGATGATTCATCTCCGCCCAGGCGATGTCCGCCGCGCTGGGAGGGCTGGGCGTTCCTGTTTCGGCTACGCTGGAGGCTGCTTGCGCAGCAGACAACTCGGCATACGCTGGACTCTGGAAACTCGGCCAGCGCGGGGTGAAACGCGCCGTGATCTCAGACAGGCTCGTGCGCTCCGCGCCGTCTGTCGGGAGCGACGCCGACGCGAGAGCGGCGGCGCAAAACAGCGCAACGAGGCCCAGCCCCACCTCCACCTCAGAGAAACGCAATAACCTTCTGATCGGCGTAGAAGGAATCCGCCACAGTTTGCGCGTTGTCGAAAGATTGACGGCGGCAAAGCACAGCAAGCCAAACAGGAGCACGATTTTGGTGCTGACCAGCATGCCGTAATTCGTTTCATACAACGCGCTGAAATCCGAAAAATGGCGCGTCGTCATCAGAAGGCCGCCAGCCGTCAGCGCCGCCACGGACCACATCGCGTTCCGGGAGAATCTGGAGACGATTAGTCGCCGCGCCGCGTCCTCCTTCGTCATGCCGAGCGCGACCAAAAAGAACGGAATGCCGCCGATCCAGATCGCCGCTGCAAGCACATGCACAATCTCGGTCGTCACCAGCAATGGAGAGGCGACGGGCCGGCTCGCGGCATGTGTCACGCCCACATGCGCACACGCCAGCAGCAACGCTAAGGCGACGGCGCCCCCCCTCCACTTGAAAAAGGCGCCGGCGCCGAGGCGGGCGTAAAGCGCCAATGCGCCCGACAGGATCATGGCGACGAAATGACTGACGACGGCGTCGGCGCTGGCTGCGACCGCAAAATCCACCTGCAACGTTCCGACCAGCATCGCGGTCAGCACGCCCACGGCGACGATCTCGCCGAAGACCGAAGCACAGCAGCTCCAAAAAAGAATGCGCAGGCAACGTCGCGCAATTGGCGCCTCTTCGGCGTCTAGTTTCCCGTCAAGAGGGGAGAGAACGAGCGTCAGAAACGCTACGCCACCCACGACGATCGCTTGCGTCGCGAGGAGATAGGCGCGCAGCACGAGGTCCAAAAAGCCGTACAACGCAATGAAGGCTTGCATAATCAGCGTTCCACGCGAAAGTTCAGCCGACCTTGCGTCAAGTGGCCGTCAAGACTCAGTATTTGCCACTCGAGCGTATACGCGCCCGACGGCAAATCCGCCGCTCTCGCTTTTAGGCCCTCGGATACCGGGCTCGTTTCGAGAGGCTGAACGACGCTTTGATCTGCGGTCTTGAGAAGCGTGAGACGCGAAAGCTTCGAGTCGATACGGCTATTGAACCGAAGTTGAATGACGACTTCTCCGCTTGGAACCGTTGCGCCATCCTGAGGCGAAGCCGAGATGAGAGCCGCATGTGCGAGGCAGGGAACGCGCACAAGCGCGAACGCCAGGATAAGCGACAGAAGAAAGGCTAATTTTTTCCGTGGGATCATCGTGAACCCTAATTATTTTCGGCCGTTGACCGTCATTGCATTTAAGTCACGCGCGTATAGCGGCAAGCGGAGCGTTGTCCATGTTTGTTGCGGTTTCTCCTCGGGCGTTTTGCCGCCGAACGCGCCTACCCACCCTGCGGATCGCGCGCGCGTTCCCTCTCGTTGTTGATGCATTGACGCGGGCCTTTGTCGTCGCCGTAGAGCAGGCTCGTAACCGAAGCCCAAAGCGCGAGGCCTCCGCCTTCAGCGCCGCAGGCCTCATGCGCAAGGCGCCTAACGCCCTTTTTGACGAACGACAGGAAAAGTTCGTGCGGCCATTGTCGGCATCATTCCGGCGGCCGTCCGCTTGCCGTCGTCACCGGCGCTTCAGCCGGCATTGGGTTCGAACTGGCGCAAGTTTGCGCCGCCAATAACTTCGATGTCGCAATCGCATCCAACAAGGCGCGCATATATGACGCTGCCGCAAATCTCGAAGCGCGAGGCGCTAACGTTGTCGCGATTGAAGCTGATCTTTCGACAATCGAAGGCGTCGATCGGCTTTATGACGCAGCTCAGCAATTCGGTCGGCCCGTTGACGTCCTCATCGCGAACGCGGGCATTGGACTGGGCAACGCCTTCCTCGATCGAGACTTTCAAAAAAAAGTGCGTGATGTCATCGACACCACATCACCGGAACAGTTTACGCGATCCAAAAATCGCCAAACAGCATCGCAGGATGGCCAAGCCCGGCTCTGCGCGGCGCTAGTGGCTCCCGTCATCAATGTTGATGGCAAGTCCTGAGTCTCTGTCTCTGCACAACAGCGATCAAGGTGTTTCGCGACCGGGAAAGAGATCGTCGTCAAAACGACGTTGCGCTGCTGAGCGCGGAGGCGCGCGAGCAGCTTGCGCAATTGATCCGCTCGGCAAGCGTTCGGCGCGCTTGTTGAAGAACGTGGATGGCAGGCGAGATGGTCGTACCGATCTTTCCCTTTGGCGATACCCCGATCTGGTTCAAGCTCCTGATCGTCGCCGTCTGCCTTTACTTCCTGGGTCAATCCCTGCGCAGCGAAGGCCTTTACAAGATCGGGAGTTTCGTGCGTTCCGGGGGGATCATCGCTTTCATTCTATCGGGGCTCGCCTTGCTTTTTTGAGCTGCGCTGCGCGAATAACCCGGCCAGCAAACCCATAAAGGCTCCCACTGGCCCGGTGACGAAGGCAGATGTCATCACGATCTCAAGATCCTTGTCGTGCACGTTGCCAGAGAAAAGCGAGACGAGAACTCCTCCCAGGGCCGCTCCAGCAGCATAGCCGGCCAGCAGGCCTAATATGGCGAAGAAGACTCTACGCATTTGGCTTTCTCCTCTGGCCTGTGTTCAGCCGAGCAGGACTTTGTGCGATTTGGCTGACGTTCTTGCCAGAAAACGAAGGCCGGACAGCATTCATCTGTTTAACTTGCAGTGCTGGTCTCCGGGGCGACCGATCTACGCTTGGCCGACGAAAGTGAATCAGACCCCGTTTCGACGTATCGTGACACTGACCGCTTTAGTGCGACCGAACCATTATGTGATGATCCCATCCTCGAGGTTGATGATGCGATCGGCGATATCCAATATTCTATAGTCGTGGGTGACAATCAAAATCGTCGTTCCATTCTGCTTGGCGAGGCTTCTCAATATCTCGACCGCCTCATGGCCGCTATTCTTATCGAGAGACGCAGTTGGCTCATCTGCGAGCACGATCTTCGGCCTGGAAACCAAGGCGCGCGCGATCGAAACGCGCTGGCGTTGTCCGCCGGAAAGCTGCTGGGGTCGATACTCCAGACGCTCCTCTAGTCCGACCTGAGTCAGAATTTGACGCGCGAGCCCGACCCGTTCCTTTTCAGAAAATACGTCATGCAGCTCAAGCGCCATGCAGACGTTCTCTGTGGCGGTCAGCGAGAGGAAGAGATTGTGCTGCTGAAAAATATATCCTGTCTGCCGCCGCACCGCGATCCGTGTGCTGGTTTCGCTTCGCACCAGTTGCTCGCCGAGTACGACGACGCTTCCAGAGGTCGCAAGCCTCAGTCCTCCCAAGATGGTCAACAGCGTCGTTTTTCCGGAGCCAGAAGGCCCGGTGAGAATAACGATTTCGCCGGTTTCGATAGAAAGATGAATGTTTGTCAGGACCTGACGGCTCAACTCGCCGGAGCCGAATGCGAAGTTCAGGCCTTTCACGTCGATCATGCTCATGAGAACATGTCCGCCGGATCCGTCGATTTGAGTTTACGTATCGCCAGTAAGCCGGCAAGAGCGCACATCGTCAGTATAAAAAAGAACACAACGGCGATTCGATCGAGGCCCATGGGAAAGGGAATGAAAATGGAGCGTTCAGCGACTTTATAAAACACCAGCGACAGCGCCACGCCCGGCAGAAACCCAAGCACCGCAAGATACACCGACGAAGCAAAAACGATATTTCGTAAATAAGATTGGCTATAGCCCATCGCCACCAACGTGGCGTATTGTGGAATGTTATTTCCAATATCCGTGAATAATATTTGGTAGACGATCACCATGCCAACGATCAGGCCCATCAACGTGCCAAAACCGAAAATGAAGCCGAGCGGCGCTGAATTCTCCCAGTAACCTTGCTCGAAGCGGACGAGTTCTTCATAGGTCAATACCCGCACTTCCTGACCGACCAGTCGCAAGAGCGCGGCTTGCGCGGCGACGATGTCGGCGCCCGGCGCCAGCATGATGAAGCCCAGATCAATCTGATCGAGCGATCGCGATGGAAAGATTCGATGAAAGTTGAGATCGCTCATCACCACATTGCCGTCAGCGGCGAAAGTGGTGCCCATGCTGAAGGTGCCGATGAGCTTCACTTTGCGGCCATTGATTTCGGTGACGTCGCGCCCGGAGGCGATCAACTCCTGTATCGGGCCAAACTCGGGGCGAGAGTTTACGTCGAACACTGCCGTGTCCTGGCGCTGCAGCTCGGCTCTGAAACTCTCAAATTGGTCGATACGGATCAGTTCGGCGTTGGGATCGTAGCCATAGATCATCAGCGTCCGCTGGACATGAGTGTCCATGTTCTTGAATTGGCCGAGCGACATGTAGAGGGGCACGACTCGGCGCACCTCCGGAAGGCCCAAGGCGCGCATGAGGGTGCTTCGTTCGTAGGAGACGGGACGCCACAGGGCTTCCGTCTGCTTGTGCAGTAGAAACAGCTGGCCCTGCATTTTCAGTGGCGCGGAAGCCGCGCTCGTATAGAGGGAATCTCGAAAGCCAAGCTGCATGAACACGAGGACGCAGGCGAATAGGACGCCCAAGGTGGCGGCAAGCAGTTTGGGCTTATCATAGACCAGCTGGCGCCAAGCCAGGCGAGCGGCGAAGAAGACCGGGCGCAGGCCGGTCATCGCTCGATGCGCACCTGAACCTGACGGAAAAGCTGGTGCCGAAGCTGTTCGATCCCCGGGCGCTCTAATGTCAATCGCACCTCGACGATCCTATTGTCCCGATCCGCGAGCGGATCAGTGTCGTTGACCCGATTTTTGCGCACGAGAAAAGCGACCTCACGCACCTTTGCCTGGTAGGGCGCGCTGACCTCCGGAAGCTTCACAATCGCCTTCTGGCCGACTCTCACGCGCGGAATGTCCGTCTCGTAGACTTCGGCGACGACGTCAAGTTCATTGAGATTCGCAACGTCGGCCACGCCGTCGGGACCGATGCGTTCGCCCGGGCGCGCATTGATCTTGATGACGACGCCGTCGATCGGCGCGGTCGACACCGCCTGCGACAGCTGCGCCTGTTTGAGCTCCAGATTGGCCTCGCTCTGCTGAATGCTCGCCGTCGCAACGTCGACATCCGCCTTGGCCTTTTTCAGGCGTAGTTCGACGCCATCAAGCGCGGAAAGGGTGGCGGAGCCGGATTTGTAGAGGCTCTTTTTGCGATCGCTGTCGCGCTGGGCGCTCTCCAGCTCTGCCTCGGCTGCAAGGAGACGCGCCTTGGCGGCGCTGATTTCCGCCGCGGCGAGCGCCACTTCCGCCTGGCGACGTCGCCGGTCCGTGAGCACCACGATCGGGGCGCCGGCCTTGATGGATTGGCCTTCCCGCACCAGTATCTCGCCGACGATGCCGCCGGTGACGGCGGCCTCGTTCGAGACACGGATGAGTCGAGAGCGGGGTTCGATCCGGCCGAGAGCGCCGACGCCAGGAAAATTCAGCGCCCGTGGCGTCTCCTTCATTTGTTTGGCCGGCGCTTCGTCCCCCACGAAATATTCGGCGCGGACGAAAAGCGCCACGCCGAGGGCCAGCGCTGTGATCAGAACCCCTTGCAGGATCGATCGTATGGGCGTGCGCTTTTCCGGCGGACGCCCCGCCCGGCGCGCGCCCGCGCCCTCCGACACTCCGACTGCAAATCCGTGAGTCATTTCACCCGCCGCCATAATTCCGATTGACATAGTATCGAGAGACATGCGGTCATTTTCAACATCCCGTTCGGTTGCACCTGCAAAGAGCCCGTGTAGCTCTTGCCCTCCTCGGGATCGTAAACGCGCCCTCCGGTCCAAGCGCCATTTTCCAGCTTGAAATGGGTGAGGACCTGAACGCCGACCACCGGACGAGAACGCAGCTTCGGGTCAGGATTGTGCGAATCGCGCGCCGCGTCTCCCGCAGGGTTCGCGAAGACATGCGCGACCGTTCCGCACATGTCGCCCCCGCAAGGCGCGATGCGCACATGCGCCTTTCCGCCCTCGGTCAGCCATACGCCCTGGACATCATTATCCGCGCGCGCGACGCCGGATGAGGCGAAAATGCCAAGAAGAACGAGCGACGCTAGGCGCATCCCGCATGTCCTTTAGGTGGGTTGGCTTTCTCCATGAGACGGACTTGTGACACGTCGGCCGCCCTCAGGCTCTCGGGATTCCGATTTCGGCAGGCCGAATTTGAAATTCGGCGGTCGCCGGAAGGACTATCGAGGACCTGCCCGAACCGCGACGGCGCGTTCGCCATCATTGGGGCGCGGTGAGAGCGGGCGACGCCTCGAGCTTGCGGAGCTCCTGACGGCGATATTCGCTAGGCGTGATCCCGCAGGCGACCTTGAAGGCGCGGTTGAAAGGGCCCAGCGAGGAAAAGCCGACGTCGAGCGCGATGGTTAGGATCGGGACTTGCCGCTGGTCTGGATCCTCCAACGCCCGCTTGGCGTCCTCGATCCGATAGCCGTTCAGATAGGCGTTGAAGTTACGGTAGCCGAGATGCTGGTTGATCAGCCGCCGCAATCGATACTCCTGAACGTTCATTTTTTGTGCCAGCGCGGCGATGACCAGGCCGTCCTCGCGATAGACGCGCTCCTGCGTCATCAACAGATCGAGACGGGCCGCGAGTCTTGTGTAATCCGCGTCGGGCGCGGAAGCAGCGTCGGTCGTCGGACGTCGCCGCGCAAAGGCGCCGAACTCGCCGATGCGAAGGAGTTCATAGGAAAGGAGCACCACGAGCAGGGCGATCCCCGCTATGTTCATGACGACCCAGGGTCGAAGACCCGGCGTCCAACCGTAAATGCTGTCGGCGATCGTCACCACAAAGGCGTACGCCGCGATGGAGCCGACGAAAATCGGCCGGGCGCGGCGTCGCGCCTCCACCAGATCATCCGCCCGGCGGACCCAAACCCTCCGCAAGGCGTCGCCCGCAAAGGCGAAAGCGCTGATCTGGCAAATCAGAAAGCTCGCGTCCGACCAGAATTGTCCAAAACCTGGGAACACGAATTCATGTAGGATCGTTAGTGTGACGACGAAGCATGCGACGCCATATTCGCGCCAGCCGGGCCTGAAGTCGTCGTCGTACCACGCGCGGGAAAACATCCAGAAGAGCGGCATCGCGGCGGCGGCCAGCGGGAATGCCGCAAACCGCAGGAAGGAGAACTCGCCCAAATCGCCGGGGAACGACGCCGCGAGATAAGCGACGACGGAGGCGATGAAGGCGATCCCGTATCCGACGGCCGACGTTTGGCGTAATTCGCGGACGAAAGCCGAAAGAACGACCAAGAGACCGCCTATGGCGACGCCACGGACGAAGATATCCAGTTCCGCCAAGGTCATGTGCTGCGTATCCCTCGCGATGATTTCAGCAAGAGACACAAAAATTTCACGCGGAAGCAACCCTTCGAGCGCCTGAGCGGGCGCTTCTCCTGGTCGCCGTCAGCGTTCTCCAAAAACCCCTGCCGCGAAAATTGTAATCCATCCCTGTGACTGCTGGGGTCAAGCGCAACGCCTCGTGCGGCGCGTCGAACAGGCCGGAAAATCTCTGGTCTGGCGGCGAGCCTGTCGACATGCGACATCGTGCGCCTGCGCCGCCAAATCGGGTTCGCCCTTACGCCAACAGCATTCGGTCAATCACGTCAATCACGTCACGAAGAAGCCGTCCCGTATGAGTTCATCCAGGCTGAGGCTGAAGGCGTCGGCGATCAAATCAAGATCTTCCCGGCTATGCGCCGCGCTGATCATCATCGTGTGCATCTCAGGCATGTATACGCCGTGCTTGCGCATATAATAGGCCAGTCCGACGTTGGCTTTGAGATTACTCGACATTTTCTGGCGATAATATTTCGACGGCTTGTAATAGAACGCCATGCCGAAAATCGAATGCTTCGCCTTGAGCTGAAGCTGGACGCCCTTTTCGACCGCAATCGCGCGCAAGTTGTCGGCAAGATAGGCTGTGGCGGCGTCGAGATCCTCATAAATTTCGGGATGGTCCCGCAAATAGGTCAGGGCGCCGATGCCGGCGGCGCAAGACATCGAATTGCCGCTCATCGTGCCGCCGATAAAGACGCGATGTTCGAAATCCGTGAACGGATCGCCCGTCGTCTTGGCGTAACCGATGAGCCGCTCTTTACCGACCATCGCGCCGCAGGGCAGGCCGCCGCCGATGATCTTGCCAAGGCAGGTGATGTCGGGTTCGACTCCGATGAGCCGCTGCACGCCTCCATAGGTGGCGCGAAATCCGCTGACGACCTCGTCGAACACGAGCGGGACTCCGGTCGAGTCGCAAATTGAGCGGAGCTCTTGAAGAAACGGCGTGTCGTAGCCGCCGGTGACGGTCGGCATTGGCTCGCAGATCACGCAGGCCAGCGTGTCCGCCTTTGCCCTCAATTCTTCCAGCGCCTTTGGGTGAGCATATTGGAGAACAAGGACGTCGTCGACATTCGCGGTGTGGCATCCCGGACTGCCGTGGATCGGCTCCGGCGTCTCGATCGGACCCCGAAAGCGAAAATAGGAGCTGACCATGCCGGAATCAGAATAGCCGTGATAGTGGCCCTCGAATTTGGCGATCACATTTCGCTTCCGGTGGGCGCGACAAATCCGAATGGCCTGCATGGCGGCTTCGGTTCCGGAATTGGAAAAAACCGCCCGTTCGGCAGAGGGAAAGGCGTCCAGCAGGATTTCCGCAAGCTCCAGCTCGGGCAAGTTGCCGACAGCGTTGACCCAGCCGGCCCGAACAGATTTTTCGAGGCTCTCGACGATGCTCGGGTGGGCATATCCGAGCACATGCGGACCGTAACCGGCCGAAAGATCGATATAGCTGTTTCCGTCGACGTCGACGACGCGGCTTCCTTTCGCTTCCTTGACAAAAAGCGGATAGCCGCTGGGCACGAAATAGCGATCGAGATGGGTGGGCGCGACAAGCGTCTTGCTTGCGCGCTCGGCGAGCGCGACGCTTTGGGGCGTGGTCTGCTTGAAATGCGCTTCGAATATCGCCTTCACGGCCTCGCTCATGTAAGGCGAAAAGCGGTCGTTGAATCTTCGCGCATTGTCCCAGATGTCGATGTTCGGGTCTATCCTGTCGGCGGTTCCCTCACAGGAGAGAAATATGAGTTCGATCTTAGCGAACTGAGTGGAATACTTCGCGCCGTAATGGTTCAGTACGCGGCTGCAGTCTCTGAAAAATTCATATGTCGACCACTTGCCGGTGCGCTCATGATAATGAAACTTGAAGACATCGATCATGGAGCGCTCGTAGCTCTCCCAATCCGAGTAAATATTTCCCTTCTTGGACACGAATGCGCGCGTGAACCTTTCGACGGCGATTTCCCATTCCTGGCGGATGCAAGCGCAAAAATAGGCGGATAGCGCCCACTTCTCCTCTTCATTCAGCTTGGCGACAATTCCGAAATCAACCAAGATCACGTCGCCGCTTTTCGAAAAGAACATGTTGCCCGGATGCGGGTCCGCGTGACAGATCCCTTCATGGTAGAGCATCGTGTAAATCGCATCCTGCACGCGCCGAGCGACCTGCTGTCTCGGCAAGCTACAGGCAGAAATATCCTTGATGTGAAGTCCCTCGACGAACTCCATGACCAGGATGTCGTCTCGACATAGATCGGGATATAAACGCGGAATTTTAATATAGGGATGGCCCTGAAACGCGTCGTAAATGGCCTGCTGGTTCCTTCGCTCTTCGTCCATATCGACCTGAACCGACAGCAGCTTGGCTATTTCATCGAACCGCTCCGGCAGGTCGAGGAAGCGCGCAGGCTTCATCGCCTTGTGGATCAGCTTCAAGGAAAAGCCGACGATTCGAACGTTGTCCCTCAGTGACTCGACAACGCCATGCTTGACGATTTTTACGGCCACCCGTTCGCCCGTGCGCAGGCGCGCTTCGTGGACCTGAGCGATCGAGCCGCTCGCAATCGGGTCGGCGGTGAAGTCTAAAAGCGTTTCGCTCCACTCGGGGCCATAGGCTCGGTGGAGGATTTTCTGCAAAGCCTTGTTTGACATGCCCGGGACGTCGTCCTGCAACGTCGACAGAACGTCCTGCATGTCGCCGGGCAACATGTCCGAGCGGGTCGCCAGGACCTGACCCACCTTGATGTATAAGGGACCCATGCGAATGAGATAGGCGCGTATCCACTCCGCAACGATCCGCGTTCGACACTGGCTGTCGGAGAAACGGGTCGCGATGAAGCAGCCGACGCCATAGGCGCCGGAGTTGATCACGATGGCGGGCAATGTCATGAGCATCATCGTGAGCGTCTTCAGTAGATGAACGAATATGCTGAAAACGACATGCCCGCACTGGCGACGACCGCGGCAAGCAGGTCTCCACGCGCCACGCGCTGTTCTTCGATCGCGAAGGCCATGGCCGCCGGCACCGAGCAGGAAACGAGATTGCCGCAACGCGGATAGACGTTGGACACCAGATGCCGCAGGCTGAACATATCGGCGAGGTCGTCGCCCGCCTTTTGCGACGCCGCGTGAGGGAAGATCGCGCGGAGCTTGTCCAAAGGCGGATTGAGGTCTTGAAACACCTTGATGAGTTCGGGACCGGCCGCCTCGAATAATTCGTAGCCGTAAGACGTAAACCGGTTGCCGTTCTTGCCGATGCGCTCAGTCTGATTGCAATAGCCCTGAAAGCCGTTGACGGGGATCGTGCACAGATCGGCGAGATCTGGCCGCGAGCGGAACTTGAATTTCCACTCGTTCGTCGGATCGGCTGAAAGGATGGTCGCCGTGGCCGCCTCGCCGATCGTGTATGTCGGGAACGTCCAGTTCAACTCTTCCTCGTGCCGCAGGGCGAAATTGCCAAGCCGATTGCCGGTCACGCTGAACTCGGCGTTGACGATCATCGCACGCTTGCTGCTTCCCGACTGCAGGAAGTGATAGATGATCTGCGCGCCCCGCGACCAGCTGTTGCAGGCGTCCAGCACATCGAAGCAATGCGCATTCTTGAAGCCCAGCGCATGCGCCACGAGATAAGCGCCGGCCGGCTCGATGAACCCGCGTCCGACGCCAACATAGACGAGCGTGTCGATGTCATCTTTGGTGCATTTCGCTTCTTCCAGCGCGGCGTCGATGGCGCCGGTCAAGACGCTCAACGGCGTTTCGTTTTCCTCAAGCGTGTAACGCGTCTGCGCGCCGCTGTAGGTCAGCCAGCTCTCGATTCTCTTTATCGCCGCGTCGAGATCGCCGTCATACGTCGCTTCGCTGCTTTCACGGACAATCTGAAGGATGTCTTCATTCGACAGCTTGCGCGACGGCAAGGCGGCCTTCACGGCATCAATGCGCATTTCTTATGTTCCTCGAATTCAGCAGGTGCAGATCTGATAGACTCGTCAGTCGTCTTCAGCCTAAACGCTTCAGCAAATCTCGACCGAGCGACGCGACGGTTCGTCCCTTCATGAGCTCCATGAGAGAAACTTCGACCCCGAGCGTCGCTTTGACCGCGACTTGCAATTCAACGGCCATCAACGAGTCGATGCCCATATCAGACAATTGAGCGTCTATGTCGATGCGATCGCAGGGGATGCGAAGAGTCTCTCCGACGACGCGACGAACGACGCCGACGATGTGCTCGCCACGCTGTTCCGGCTCAATCTGCGCCAGTTCAGCGCGGACGCGGTCGATGACGCTGTCGGACTCGTCGCGGGCCTCACTGACAAGAGGCGCGAAGCGGGGAGCCGAACTCGCCGGATGGGTCGACGCCCACTTGGACCAGTCGACATCGACATAGGCGAATTGCGCCGTCCCCTGAAGCAGAGATCCTTCCAGATCCTCGAGCGCTTCCGTCGAGGAAATTGGCTGGATGCCTGCCCGCGCGAGGTGCTGCGCAACCGTCTTGTCACGCGTCAGCATTCCAACGTCGCCGATCGCGCCCCAATTGACGCTTTGACCGGGAAGGCCGAGCGTCTGCCGGTAGTGCGCGAGCATGTCGAGGAAGACGTTGGCCGCGACATAGTTTCCTTGCCCAGGATTGCCGATGAGCGCCGAAATCGACGAAAAACACAAGAAGAAGTCCAGCGGCGCGTTGCGGGTCACCTGGTGCAGGTTCCAGGCGCCGACCGCCTTGGGGCGATAGACCGCGTCGAACCGTTCGTCGGTGAGTCCAGAAAGCACGGTGTCGTCCAATACGGCCGCCGAATGCACGACGCCGCGTAGCGGCGGAAGCTCGAGGTCGATCCGCGCCATCATCGCCGCCACATCGGCTTCGACGCTGACGTCGGCGGCGACGCTCATGACGTTGACGCCTTGCGCTTCGAGCGCCGTCACCGCGCGTCGCGCCTCGCTGGAGGCGGCGCCGCTGCGGCTGACGAGGACCAGATTCTCCGCCCCTTGCTGCGCCAGCCAACGCGCAGCGTTCAGGCCGAAGCCGCTGAAGCCGCCGGTCACCATGTAGGTGGCTTTCGGCTGAATCAGCTTTTTCTCGACTTCCTCCGGCACGACTTCGACGCGCGCGGGGTCGCTGAAGGACAGGACGATTTTACCCGTCTGCTTTGATTGCGCCATGAAGCGGAACGCGTCCGCGGCCTCGTGCAGCGGGAAGACGGTCACAGGCGTGGGGCGAAGATCGCCGCGCTCGAACCGGTCCCAGATCTGGGCGAGAAGTTCTCGAATCGCACTCGGCTGCTCGGCCATGAGTCGGTCGAGATCAATCGCTGCAAACAGGAGGTTCTTGTTGAAGGGCAGCAGCGGCAGGCGCGCGTTCTCGACGATGTCGCGCTTGCCGATCTCCACGAATCGTCCGAAGGGAGCCGTCACCTCCAAGCTTTTGACCAACGTCTCTCCCGCGATCGAGTTGAGGACGACGTCGACGCCCCGGCCGCCCGTCGACTTCAGGACGCCGTCGGCGAATTCGAGGCTGCGCGAGTCGAAGACCTGCTCCACGCCCAGCGTGCGCAGATAGTCGCGTTTCGCCTCGCTTCCCGACGTGACGAAGATACGTGCGCCGATCGATTTCGCGACCTGGATCGCCGCGAGCCCCACGCCGCCGGCGGCGGCGTGAATGAGCACGGTTTCGCCGGCCTTCAGCCGTGCGATGTCATGCAAGGCGTAATAGGCCGTCAAGAAGATGACGGGAACGCTGGCGGCCTCTTCAAACGTCAAGGACGAAGGCTTGCGCATGGCGAGCAGGCGATCGACGGGCACGCGCACATGGGAGCTGAAGGAACCCTTGAAGGAGCCCATCAACTCGTCGCCGACCTTATAGGCCGTCACCCCTTCGCCGACGGCGGTGACGACGCCCGCCGCCTCCATGCCGAGTTCGGCGCCGTGATAGGAGCCCTCCAGAGCCTTGGCGGGCAACATGCCCAGGACCTTCAGCACGTCCTTGAAGTTGAGCGCCGCGGCCTTGATTTCGATTTCGATTTCGCCTGCGGCGGGAGCCGGCCGAGGAGCCTCCTCGAAGCGCAGGCTCTCGAGGCGGTTCTCGGCTCCCCGCGACAGGCGGAAGGCCTGTACGGAGGCGGCGGAGACGGTGCGTGTCTCGGGCTCCTCCTCCTCCTGGCGGAGAGCGGCCGCCGGAACAAGCCTCTGCACGCGCCGCACATCGCCCCGCAACGCAACCTCAGTCTCGGGATCGTCGCTGAGGATTTGCCGCGCGAGGAGACTGCGGCTCCCCTCCAGGGGATCCACGTCGACGGCGGTGCATCTCAATTGGGGATTTTCGCCGGCGATCGTGCGCGCCAGACCGATCAGCGCGGCGTGCGCCAGATTCACCGTCTGCGCACCCGGCAAAGGCTGCGCGAGCGACGTCACGACGAACAGTCTGGAGGAAGCGTCCTCGCCCGCGTCCCGGCCTTCGAGCGCTTGCGCAAGGCGGAGGAGGCGCTTGGCTTCGCCAAGATCGCTCACGGCGTCCTGCGCGCCCGGCGTCGATTTGCCCAGGAAGACGATGGCGCGAAGCTGCGGGCTTTCGTCGACAAGCTTGCGCGCGGCGACGACGTCCGTCAGCGACTGCGCGTCCACGGTTCGAACTTTGGCTCCGGCCTCTTCAAGCGCGGCCGCGAGCTCTTTGGACGAGTCCGGATTTGCGGCGAAGAGCAGACAGTCTCCCGCCTGTTGATCGGTTTCGCCAAGCGGCTTGACCTCCCAAGCGAGCCCGTAGGATCGGCTTTCAAGCCGCTCCTCTGGCGTGAGCTTTTTCGTGTGGAGCGCCTTGCATCTGATGCCGAGGACTTCCGCCGCGACGCTGCCATCGGCGCGATAGAGAATGAGGTCGCCTTCGAACCCTTCCGAGGAATGATCGTTCACGCTGCCGTACGCCCAGAGCGGAGCGCCGCTTCCAGCGTGAAAAACCACTCGACCAACGCCAACCGGCAGATAGGTCGATTCCTGGAGCTTGTCGCCGATCGCGCCCACAAGCGTTTGGATGGCGCCGTCAAGCAGGGCCGGATGAAGCCGATAGGCCTCAAGCTCCTCCGAGGGCCCCTGAATGACCTCAAGCTCCGCCAATATCTCATCGCCGTTCCGCATCAGAGTGCGGATCGTGCGGAAGTGCGGACCATAGGCCAACCCGTGCGCGGCCAACCGATCATAAAGCTCGGCGACGTCGACCGACTCCCGGATTCGCTCCTTCACCTCGGCCAACGATTCGGCGCCGCTCCGAGGCGACGGCAAGGCGAGCACCCGGCCCATCGCGTGCAACGTCCAAGACTGGGTTTCGTCATCCGTCTGACCGTAGATCTGGAACTCCCTTAAGCTCCGATCGTAGGTCGCGCGAACAATCGGATCTTTGAGAGTCGGGAAGACGAGCGGCCTGAGGAACGAAAGGTCTTCGAGCGTGTAACTGGCCTGTCCGCCATCAAGCAGCGACGCCAACGCCAGACCCTGCTCGATATAGCCGGCGGCCGGAAAGATGATTGATCCCTCGATGACGTGATCGGCCAGATAAGAGATCGACGGCCTGCCGAGATCATGCTCCCAGGTCGGCATGGGCGACGACACGCGGCTACCCAGCAGGGGGTGATCCGTGTGGCCGAGTCGGTCGAGCTTGGCGGCGCTCGTCTCGTTCCAATAATATTCCCGCTGCCAGGGATACAGAGGCAGCTTCACGAAGCGCGCGCCGGCGGGAGAAAGCGCGCGCCAGTTCACGTCATAGCCGTTCGCATAGAGCGCGCCGAGGGCGGCGAGCACCGTCGCGCGCTCGGGATGCTCACGGCGTAAGGTGGCGATAGAAACGCCGCCCGCTTCGCTCGTGCGCAGAACTTCCTTGATCGACGTCGCGAGCACGGGATGCGGGCCGACCTCAACGAAGCCGCTCAGTCCGTCGGACACCATGGCGACCATCGCGTCGGCGAACAGCACAGGCTTCCGCATATTGGAGCACCAATATTCCGCATCCAAATCGGGACCTTCGACGCGCCGACCGGTTACGGTGGAATAGAGCGGAATGTGCGGCGTTTGCGGGCGAAGCCCGCGCAGGGATTCCCGAAGCTCCGGCTTCAGCTCCTCCATCTGGGGGCTGTGATACGCGACCTCGACATCGAGGAATCGATTGAATATCTCGTCCTTGGCGAGTTGCTCGGCGATTGACGCCAGCGCTTCGCCATCGCCAGCCAGCGTGACCGTTGAAACGCTATTGATCGCGGCGATCGAAACTGTGTCCGGACAGGACTCCAGAATGCGTTCGGCCTGCTCTCGATTAAGGCCGGTGGCCAGCATGCGCCCCTTGCCGGCGGCCAGCTGCTGAAGTCGGCTGCGATGATAAGAAACGGCGACGGCGTCCTCGAGGCTGAGCGCCCCCGAAATGTAGGCGGCGCTCACCTCGCCGACGCTGTGTCCGACCACCGCCGCCGGATAGACGCCCCAGGAACGGAGAAGTTCGGCCAAGGCGACCTGCACGACGAAATTTGCGGGTTGCGCGATACGCGTCTGTTTGACCCGTGAGCGGCTTTTGTCCTCGCGCATCTCCTCGAGAATGGAGAAGCCGGCGAGGGGGCGGAAGATCGCGTCGATCTCCTCCGCCGCCTTGCGAAAGACCGGTTCGCTCTCGAGCAATTGCCGGCCCATGCCCCACCACTGGGGGCCCATGCCGGTAAACACGAAAATTGGTCGCGATTCGGCTCGCCGAGCCGCTTTGCCCTGAATGACGTGGTCGCTGTAGCCATGTGCGGCGAACTGCTCGAGTTCCGTCGCCATTTCGGCGGCCGAAGCGGCGACGACGCTCAGCCGGCATTCGTGGGCCGAGCGCCGAATTCGCGCCGAATGGCAAATGTCCTCAAGCGCCGCACGTCTGCCGCGCGAGAGCATCTGCGCATAGGAGCGGGCAAGAATGGTCAGCACCTTGGGATCGCGGCCGGAAAGGGTGAGGATCTGCTCTCCCGCCGACCCATCCTTCTTCTCTTCCACCCGCGGCTTCTCTGCGCGCTGAAGGACCACATGCGCGTTGGTGCCGCCAAAGCCGAAAGAATTGACTCCGCAGTATATGTCCTCATCGCCTTGCGAAAGCGGCTCGAGGCTTGTCGGCAAGCGAATGCCGAGTTCCCGGAAGGGAATCTTCGGGTTGGGATTTTGCAGATTGGCTTGCGGAGGCACAGCCCCTCGGTCGAGACAGAGCGCCGCCTTGATCAGTCCGGCGACGCCCGCCGCCGCTTCGAGATGACCGATCGTCGATTTCGCCGAACCAATCAGGCAGGCGTCGTCAGCGTCGCGTCCGGCGCCAATGGTGCGCCCGAGAACGCCAGCTTCGATGGGATCGCCCACCGGCGTCCCCGTGCCATGCGCCTCGACGTAGCGCACGTCGCTAAATGGCACGCCGCTTTGCGCGTAGACACGCCGAATCAGCGCCTCCTGCGCCGCCGCGCTCGGCATTGTGATGCCGTCGGTGCGCCCGTCCTGGTTGACGCCCGTGCCGCGTATCGTGGCGTAGACGTGATCGCCGTCTCGCATGGCGGCCGCATAGGGCTTGAGCAGCACCACCCCGGCGCCCTCGCCGCGCGCATAGCCATTGGCGCGCTCGTCGAAACTCTTGCAATAGCCGTCCGGCGCCAAGAAGTGGCCCTTGCCCATGATCATCGGATACTCGGGCCGCAACATGACGTTGACGCCCCCTGCCAGCGCCATGGAAACGTGGCCACGCCAAATATCCTGGCAGGCGAGATGCACGGCTACGAGTGACGAGGAGCAGGCCGTGTCAACGGAAAGGCTTGGGCCGCGCAAGTCGAAAAAATAGGAAAGCCGATTCGACAGCAACGTCATCAGCGCGCCGGTGCCCGAATGGATGCTGATATTCTCCCGATTATACGGGCTCAGCTGGTCGAGCATGCTGTCGAGCGTGAAGCCGCCGATATAGACGCCTGTTTCGGAGCCCGCGAGCGTTTCCGGAACGACGCCAGCGTCCTCCAGAGATTCCCAGGCCACCTCCATGAGCAGTCGCTGCTGCGGGTCTACATGGACCGCCTCGCGCGGCGATATATTAAAGAACGCAGCATCAAAGCGATGGACCGCCTCGTCGAGAAAGCCGCCTTTGCGGGTGTAGATCTTGTTCGGTTTATCGGGGTTCTCGTTGAAGAACCGATCCATGCTCCAGCGGTCTTCCGGAACGTCGCGAATAGCCGGGCGGCCGGAGACGAGGAGGTTCCAATATGCGTCCGGGCTATTGGCCCCTCCGGGGAAGCGGCATCCCACTCCGATGATCGCGATCGGCTCCAACTCTCCGACCTCGTCGCCGCGAAATCCCGAATTCTGCAGGTTCGTATTGCGTTCGTCCATGGGATATCTCTGGCTGTACACATGTTATTGGGATCATGCGTTGCTGAAGCGACGCATGCGCGGTGCGTTTTAAAACAAGGACTTGCTGTTAGGGCTGGGATCGGGACGCCACCCCATCGCTTATGAAACGCAACATTATTCCCTTCAGTTGCATCCAACTGCATGACCTGATTGAACAATTAGGCATCCCAACCTCTCAGATTAAAGCAATATGAGGTATTCGATCGGCAACATTCGTAGCCTAAAGTGCACTGCAGCATATCCGCTAATTGATGCCGTGCCGCAAGTCAATATGTATGCAATCAACTGCTCGCCAATTTCTTGTGAGCGATGTCACAATAGTGCCAAAAACGGCTCAATCTCAAATTGGACGCATTTAAAACTAGCGCGGGAGCGTCTTTGGTGTGCACGCCGTGACCGGAAAACCGGCAGGCTGGCTTAAGCATGGGCGGATGAATACGGGCGTTCGGACCTTCAGGCCGGAGTGCGGGTCCACCGCGCAGTTTGGCGAGGATCGTTCGCCGTCCGGCAGGATCTTGAGCGCTTCGGCGCGTCGAGCGTCTTTTACGAAGCGCTCCCACATGCCGGCGCGCTCAGTGACATTTCCTTTGAACTGCTTCGGCGCTTCCCGGCGCCCGCCAAACGGGATGGCACGTGACCGCCGCGCTTGCGCCGCTAGTCGCCGGGGAACTCCACCATCAACGTCGTGCCGGCGGCGGCTTGCATCTCCAGCGATCCGCCCAGCTGACGCGCAAAGGCCTGCATGATGCTCATGCCGAGAGAGCCAGACGCAACCGCAGACGCCGGCGCGATCCCGGGCCCGTCGTCGCGCACGATGAGCTGCAAACGGCCGTTCGCCTGCTTGAGCAAGGCGACTTCGAATTTCGATCCGGCGCCCTTTTCGAAGGCGTGCTTGACGGCGTTGAGCGCGGCTTCATTGACCAGAAGAAGCACCGCGGTCATCTGATCCAGCGACAATTTTGCGTCTGGGGATATATCTAACGACAGCTGGATCGGCAGGTCGCCAAAGTCATTGCGCAACATCTCGTCAAGAATAGGCGCGAGGCCCTGTTCGTAGCTCGTTTTGTCGTAAAGCCGGCGATGCAATGCCGACATCGCCGCGATCCGATCTTCAGCGGCCGCGATCCGTTCGGCGGCCGTCACGTCGAGCACCCCCCCGCCGGGCGTTGCTGATCATCGCCAGGACAATTTGGAGGTTGTTTGCGACGCGATGCTGAAGCTCGCGGAACAGGCTGACCTGCACCTGGTTCG
>Ga0351918_1008_pt2 | contig 81523 bp, 73 predicted proteins | sample TotcelHT113001N5_FD_206844 | JGI IMG/M metagenome (GOLD analysis project Ga0351918, IMG submission 206844) | Enriched cells from coal bed in the Powder River Basin, Montana, United States - Total cells T11 rep1 HSBNCT.T11.300.1.N5 ... | reverse complement strand
ACCTCGCTCCCGTCAGATGGAGCGAGGTCGATCCTGAGTTGGACCGTTTCGTTGCCATAACCGTAAGCGAGGTCGATCTTGACACCATCGATAGGGAGGCATTCGAACTCTCTTACGCTATTGCCGACGCGACCGGCGCGCTAACGGCAGAGCCTGAACTCGGAACGGATTTCTTCGTGATGCCGTCTGAAGAGGGCCTCGAAGGCGCCATCGAAGTTCCTGGCTGTTGGGTGCCGGAGGGCGAAGATATCGCGGCGGCGCAGCCGTTCTGGGCGGTCGACAAAATCAACGCGCGCGCGGCCTGGAATCTCTCACCAGCGCCCGGTGGCAAGGCCAAAGGCCAGGGCGTGCTCGTGTTTCAGCCCGATACCGGCGTCGCCGATCACGACGAGATCGAAGCAGGCATGCTCGATCTCGCCCGCGCCCATGATTTTGTTGCAAATAGGCCGGGAGCGACTGATCCGCTCAATTACAGCGGCAATCCGGGTCATGGCACCGGCACAGCAAGTGTCGTGGCGAGCCGTGCCGCTGGCAAAATGGCCGGCTCGGCGCCACTCGCGACACTCGTCCCGCTGCGCGCGATCGAAAGCGTCATCGTGTTCGATCACGGCCGTGTCGCGGCCGCAGTCGAGCACGCGCGGCGCAACGGCACGAACGTCATCACGATGAGTCTCGGCGGGGCGTGGAGCTCGTCGTTGCGGTCGGCGATTGGGCGGGCCCTTGCCGACGGGGTCATCGTCATGGCGGCAGCAGGCAATTGCGTAAAGTTCGTGGTATGGCCGGCGCGCTACGAGGAAGTGGTCGCGGTCAGCGGCACTAACAGCCGTGATGAGGCTTGGCGCGGGAGCTGCCGCGGCGAAGCAGTCGACATTAGCGCGCCGGCTGAATTCGTGCCGCGCGCCAAGCGCAATCCCGCTGACGGCGGCGGCCCGCACATGATGGCGGGCGGACAAGGCACGTCGTTCGCCGTCGCCATCACAGCCGGAGTTGCGGCCTTGTGGTTGGCGTATCACACAGTTTCGGCAGTCAAGGCGGTGGTGCCCCACGGCGGCTCGGTTCAGGCCCTATTCGCCTCGCTCATGCGGGCCTCCGCGCGCTGTCCGCCCGGCTTCGATACCAGCACGATGGGCGCCGGCATCGTCGACGCCGAGGCGTTGCTCAACGCCGGACTCGCATTCGTTGCCGAGGAAGCACCGGTAGTTTCCGCGGATCCTTATCATTCACTGCATACGCTGCTCGCCGAAGCCGGCGGTGCGGAGGCAGTCCTCGGCGCGGTCGATCAGCGGCGCTTTGCCGCCGAATTGTCGCACCATGCGCTGTCGCGGGCGCGCGCCGCCACGACCGGCCAGCTCGAATCGGCTGCTGGCGGATCGATGCGCGTCCCGCTGAGCGAAACGCTAAAGAAAGCTGCTGACGACGGAGGGGCCGCCGCCGCCCTTCTACGGCTAGTAGGAGGCTGACAACTATCGAAGGATTGTTGCTCGTGTGACCGTTTCTGACGCGATCTCAAATGACTGATAAGGCGATAGTTGCAAATGCGATCAAGGCCGCGCCGGAACAAGCGGCCGAGGCGCTCCTGGCCGTACAGGCCGGCGAGCTGGAGCCTGTAACCATGGCGGCGTTCGCCGGCGCCGCACGCTTTTTGAACCGCGATGTTGCCGATGTCGCCGCCGATGAGATCGAGCGGCTCGGTCTCCTAGATACGTTCGCGTTGGCAATGAAAGCCCGCGGCGTCGATCTTCAGGCCGACGATGCTGGGCTCGCGGACGCGACCTTTCCCGCCGACCGCCTGCAGGCGTTCGTCCCGCGCGCACGCGCCTTCCGTTGCCGCGTGCTCGTCGATCATGGCTTCAGCGGATCGGGCTGCCTGGTGAGCCCGAGCCTAGTGTTGACCGCCTGGCACGTTATCAGCGATTGGCGTCCGAGTGCGAGCAATCCACAGTACAAGCCGATCGAGGTCGAGCTCTCCGACGGCACGCGGCAACGCGTTTTGCCGAACCCCGCCTACGAGTCGCCATGTACAGAAGACGAATACGACGGAACGATCCCGTCCGAGGAGGCGGCGTTTAGGGACCATGACGACGTCGTTCTACTCAAGCTCGAGCGGCCGGACGGGATGCGGCTGGGCTTCGCCAGACTGCCGCAGGAATGCGCCCCGCCTAAGTCGCGATCGGCTGTACTGCTACTGCATTTTCCTAACGGAAACGATCTCGGCTTCGGCACCGGGCATATCAGCAAGGTCCGCGGCATCGCGTCCCGTTGGAAACACGACGTGGCGGCGGATCAGGGATCGTCGGGAGGGCCGTGCTTCAATACCCGGTTCGCATTGACCGGCCTGCATCAAGGGAGGTGGGTTCCGGACCGGCGACTCGTCCCGGCCAACATCTTCATTAATGACAGGATACGCAAGTTGATCGAGCACGACATCGCGCCGCTGGCACTGTGGTCGCTCGACGGCACGACGCACGGCCACCTGGTCATCGGACGCGACCTGTTCTTCGAAGCTATCGCGGCGGCGAGCGGGCCGGCGAGCCGTGTGCGTGGCATCCGCGTTAAGCGGCGCGACATTTCGCAGGGTACCACCGGCCTCGCTTTTTCACTGGAAATGCTGACGCTCACCCTGGCGCGCAATCCGGCGACGCATCGCACGGTGCGCATCAATTTGGACACGCCGGTGACTGATCTGCTTGATGAGATTCGCCGCCGGGCTATCCTGGTCGGCATCGACCTCCCGCTCGTCGAAGCCGGCGCTGGCGTCCGCGCTGGCGACACGACGCTCGAAGCCGCGGTCAACGACCGCGCGCGCAGCCTAATTGCACAGGTCAACGCGATCGCTGAGCGCGACCGGCAACTGATCTGGTTCCTCTTTGATAACCCAACCGCGGGCCTTACCGATGCCGAGCGCTTCGCCTTCGAAGCCTTTATTGCCGCCGCCCTGCAGCAGCCCCGGTTACGATTGGTCCTGACTGGCTTCGAAACTATCACCACGCCGGGCGAGGAATTCGCCAATGCTGGGCTTGCTGACAGCGAAGGTGCTCCCGGCTTGGTGGTTGAATATTTCGGGGTGTTTAATCGCGGAGATGTCGAAGTGTTCCTGACACGCGCCAGTGTGGATTTCGGCGTAACCGTCGATCCGGCCGTGATCATAGACCGCGCCAACCAGATTCTTCAGGGACTGGTCGGGGTCAACGGCCAGTACTCGACTGCCGATCTGAATGTGGTCAGCGACCGTGCTGTGACGCATCTCGATTATCTGAAGTCTCTGCCGGGAGGACAGCGGTGAGCGACACGGACCCGTGGGCCTTCGCCATCCAGCACGCGCGCTGGTTTGCGGCGCTTTCGGGACGGTTTGATCCGAAGGACGCGCTGAAAGCGAGTGTCCCATCCGATCTCACTGCAGACACTGAAACTGCCGCCATCAAGGTCGCCTCGCAGCTCTCACTCAATTGCGACACACACGCGGATGGAGGCGGTTCGCATTGGTTGATGCGCAGCCCGGACCGGCGCTGGCTGATCGAGCTTCTGCGCAAGGAGAATCGTCTCGACGAGGCCATCGCTTGGCGCAACACGCAGACGCCGTTCGATGCAGCAGCGCAGGACATAATCTCGGCGCTACGCGGTACCGACGAACTGTCCATCGCGGCACTCGAGGCCACGTTGGCGACAGTCGACGATCGGCCAGAAAGCCGCCGCCGCGAACTCGAGCGGCTCGCTTACGCGCTCGAATGGGCCGGACCGACCGCTCCTGGGTATGGCATGCTGGAGCGGCTGGGCGCTGCGATCAACCGAGCTGATGACCGGCACCGCAGCGACACACTGCTCGCGCACGGTTTTCAGGGCCGCAACGAGCAACGCATGGCCTTGCACGACTGGCTAACATCACCGCCAAAAGCGCCGCCGGTTCTTGCCCTTTTCGTGACAGGCCTGCCAGGCATTGGTAAGTCAGCCTTACTCGAATCGGCTATTCGCGAGAGGAGCATCGCAGAGCGGCCCATAGTGGTGCGGCTCGATTTCGACAGGCCGACACTCGACGTTTTAGACCAAGTCGGCCTGACCCTTGAGACCGCGCGCCAGATCGCTGCGCAACTTCCGGACCAAGCTGGAGCGCTGCGAGAGCTACGTCTCGGCGCAGCCAGCGCCGGCACAGGCAGCGATAGCGAATCTCTAAAAGGGCGCGGTCGAGAATCGATGCCTAGCGAACTCGTCACTGCACTCGGCCGCGCGGTCGCGATATCGGGGCGGAGCGTCGCAATCGTGCTCGATACTTGTGAGGTGCTGCGCGGACGTGGAGAGACCCATCCGCGGCGGTTGTTCGAATGGCTCGATGCGCTTGTTTCGTTCGGTATCGCGCCGATGGCGGTCATCGCCGCCGGCCGCGGCGACGCCTTTGAGGCGGTGCCTACGCGGATCGGCAAGCGGCTTGCGCTCGACAAGCTTACTCCGGAGGCGGCGGACTGGCTGCTGGACGCGGCTGCGGTGCCGATGGCGGTGCGGGCCGAAGTCCATGCCTTCGCCAAAGGCAATCCGCTTCTGTTGCGACTGGCAAGCGCCGCCGTTGGGAGCACACCGGATCAGACAGTGCCGACGAAACATCGCGGACGCCGCCAATCGGACGACCTCGCCGCCGCGCACCTCTATCGCTTTCTGCTGTCGCGCATCTCCGACCCCGACCTACGCAGGCTCGTTAATCCGGGACTGCTGGTCCGTCGCATCAATTTCGAGGTCATTCGCGACGTGCTCGCACCCACGCTCGGCCTCAAGAGGATCGGCGACGCTCGGGCCAAGCGCCTGGCTGACCAGCTCGAAACTCAAAACTGGTTGATCGTACGCGATGCAGCGGGCTGGCTTCAGCAGCGTCCGGCCATGCGCGCGGAGCTGCTGCCGCTACTTTATGCCACGAAACCCGCGCTGTGCGGGAAAGTTGATCGCGCGGCGGCCAAATGGTTCGCGCGTGCAACTGAGCCGCCGCAGCTGTGGCGCGCGGTTGAGGGTAACTACCACCGCCTACAGCTTATGCGGCGCGGCGAGTCGGCACCGAAGATCGACCGAGACATTGCGCTCCGGTTCGACGACTGGACGCTGGCTGAGCTACCGGAGACGGCGCGCGACGCCGTACTGCAGGCGCGCGGACAACGTTCGACGGCCGCGCGCGCCGGCACGGCTGACCAGCCGTCGGCGTCTGGACCGCCCGATCCGCGCGCGGTCAAGGACCTGCAGTTCACCATCGAACGCGGCGACTGGCTCGAGGCGGCCGACCTCTATGCGCGCGCCTTCAAGGGCGCGGCAATCGATCCCGTATCGGAGGCGGGCGACGCAGTCCGCACATTGCTGTGGCGAATCGGACGCTGGCGCCAAGCCAAAACGATATTGCGGCAGTTTGATGTGACAAAGCCTGGCGACAATGACATCCAAACGCTGCGGCCCGACGATGCGCTCGCCCGGATCGAAATGCGTGCCGAATTTAGCTTCGACGCCGCGACCAAGCGCCTCGCCACTGACGGCCGATGGCGCGAGATGGTGCAAGGTATCATCAGCCGCGGCGCTAAAACCGAGATGACCGCAGGCGCGCTCGGCTTTGCGCTGCGCGCTGTCGGTGTCGAGGTCTATGCCTCATGGCGGCATATCGACCCTGTCGCTGCTGCTTTTGAGCTGTGGGTGGATGGTCAGTCCGATAATGCGACCGCAAATGCCCTGTCGCTAGCCGAGACTCGAATCGCGCGGCGCTTGCCGCAGGGGCTTACGCAGATACCGCAACTTCCTTCCGTGACGAGTTCACGGACCCGCCAAGACGAAACTTGTGTGCGAAGGCTGATGGTGCATTCGCCTTACGCAACGCCCCTCTGCCTGCAAGCGCAACTTGCGCGACTGGCACAATTCAAGATGAGCCGTCGGTTGGCAACGCATGCCCGCGCGACGCTGACCGCGCTCGCCCGCTCCGAACTTCCGCGGAACAGCGGCATCGCCGGCCTCGCAGTCGCCTCACGTGGGCCGGCGCAGGAGCCGATTGAAATCCTCACCGATCTTGGTCTCGTTAACGAATGGGTTGGAGCTGCGGCTTTCGCGCTCGGCGGCAAAGATCTCGCACTGATCGCCAAAAGCGCCGAAGCCTGGCGGCGCACGATGGCCGGACAATGGTCATACGGGCACGCGCCTGCGGGTTGGCTCGGCACCCAATCCGCCTCTGAGCTAGATATCCTGGTATGGGCGCGCGTGTATGAACTGCTCAGCTCCCGCGATCCGATCTCGGCGAGCCGATCGCTGCTGCTGGCGTGGGCTGGCGCTACCGACGCGCTGCCAGACAAGATACGCAACCGCCTCATCGCCCTTGCCGCGCCCGCGCGCAGACTCACCGCGCGGAAGAAGGACGACGTTCGCGCGCTCGAAGCCGCGCGAGTGCTGATGCGGACCGGCGCACCGGCGGCCTTCGTTCCCGCATTAGCCATGCTCGTCGCATTAAACCAGAAACCTTGAGAGGATACATCATGAGTAAAGAGACGCTGAATCGCCTCGAGAGCATTCGCGCATCGCGTCCGAAAATGTTCGAGGCCGCGGTCAAGGCCGTGTCACAGGGCCGGATCGATCCGAAACGATTCGGTTTGACAAAGAAGCTGATTGAAGACGCGGCCCAAGCGCGCGCAAACAAGCTCGAATCGGTCGGCATTACCGGCGATAGGCTCACCGGTCTGGAAGCCATTATCCTACTGACAGGGCGGCCGCCCCTGTTGGTTCGAAACAATCAGGTCGAACTGCAACCGCTCGACGACTTTCTGCCCGGCACCGACGCAAAGATCAAAGCGATCGAGCCCCTCATCCCGTCTGTCGGCCGCGTCGAGTTCATCAATCACAGCATGGCCTGGGGCGGTACCGGTTGGGTTGTGGACAGGAAGAATGATGGTCACCTGATCCTGACCAATCGCCATGTTGCAAAGCTCGTTGCAAAACGAGGAGCCGACGGAAAACCGATCTTCATGCGTTCGCCCGTCACCGGCGTGAGGTACGGCGCACAGGTCGATTTCAACGAAGAGGTCGGCGCAACATCGGAAAGTGCACGCGTTGCTCGGGCGCTCGAAATAATCTATCTCGCCGATGATCTCGCTGCAGATATGGCACTGCTGAAAGTCAAGCAGGTCGATGGCGCCAGTTGGCAGATGCCTGATCCCATCCCACTCGCCGACCGCGAGGCGCAAGACAAGGAGTTGGTCGCGCTGGTCGGCTATCCCGCCTACGATCCGCGTAACGATGCCGACGCCATGCATCGCTATTTCAACGACCTCTACGACGTCAAGCGCTTCGCGCCGGGTTTCGTCATAAAGACAACGGTTGACGCTGTGCTTAGTCATGACTGCACGTCGCTCGGCGGCAACTCCGGTTCCGTGTTAATGAGTCTCGAGGAAAAAAAGGCCGTCGGTTTACATTTCGCCGGTCTCTATCAAAAGGAAAACAGCGCGGTCGGAGTGGAGACGATTAAGAAGCTACTTAACGGCACACTGGTCACGGTCGGCCAGATTCCTGGTGGTGAAGCCGCGGAGGCGGTCTCCGATGGAGTACATAGTTCCCAGGACCTTGCGGATCGCGGCGGCTTCGATCCAGATTTCTTGGGCGCGGGCTTCTCTGTGCCATGGCCCCAGCTGCCGGCCACTATCGAGCAGGCTCTCGCTCTGCCTTCGGACGCCACCGCTGCGCGGCCCCACGAATTGCGCTACACCCATTTCGGCGTGAAATTTTCGACCACCTATAAGCTACCGGCACTCACCGCCGTGAACATCGACGGTGAGAACTCAGTGTCAATCAAGCGCGACGGCGACCGTTGGTTCTTCGACGCACGTATCGAGAAGAAATTCCAACACGGCCAGAAAGCATACAAGGACGAGGAGATTGATCGGGGCCACATGGTACGCCGCGAGGATCCAAACTGGGGCGACGATGCAGCAATCGCGAACGGCGACACGTTTCACTACACGAACGCGGCCCCGCAGCACTCGCGCCTTAATCAAGGCAAACAGCTCTGGCAGGGGCTTGAGAACTACATCCTCAACAGTGCGCGTACGCATGGCTTCAAGGCCTGCGTCTTCACAGCGCCCGTGTTCACCGACGACGACCCCGTGCTTGAGGAGGAAAACGTCCGCGTGCCACTCGAGTTCTGGAAAGTCGTGGTCATGGTTGGCAGCGAAAAGAATCAACTGCATGCGACCGCCTACCTGCTGAGCCAGGGCCAACTGATCCGTAAGTTGCTAGAGGACCGCGATCGCTCCGAAGCGGTCGAAGGCTTTGTGCTCGGCGCCTACCGGACCTTCCAAATTTCGCTCGCCGATCTTGAAGCAGCAACCCAATACGAGTTCGGTTCGCTGAAAGATGCCGATCCCCTGGCGCGAACAGAAGAAGGACGCGAAGCTGCTGCGGCGAACGTGCCGATCATTGTACCGCTCGAGAGCGTTCAGGATATGGTACTTTAGCTGCCTTTGAATGTTCGCTATGCCCCGCCCATGCGCGGTCGAGTTGCACTATCTCCCAGTAAGTCCTTCGGAACAGCAACTGAAACGACTCCACTTCAAGTGACTGTCGCTCATTTGAGCGATTGGCTCGTAGGCACCAGAAGCGGAATTTGGTCTGCTCGTTTACTTGATATGCGGCGTCCGATAATGCCCGACCACCAAAAGCGGCCTTGGAAATTGCGGAATTCGAGCCAGCTGCATCAAAACAACGATCCCGTGAAGACCTAAACCAAGCCTGGCGGGTATTTATATGGGCGTCAAAGAAAGATATGGGAAAGGCGGTTTGGAACGGCCCTTTAGGTGGCAATTCACCCGCAAAGGAACTCGGCGACGTATACCGATCGGGCGGGTGTTGGACGGCCAGTGACTCATCGGGCTCGCCCGGTCGTCAATGGCACGCCGAGGAATTATTAGACGATCTCATAGAGAGCGGCTCCCAGATCGCGCGCTCCGTCGATAAGTACGTGCTCAACGCCGCTCTCGCGTAGTCAGAAGATCTGCAATCACTTGGCCGTCTTGGTCTGCCCCCTGAAAAGTGATCCTCCGTGAAGTATGGCTTTTGAGCCTATGAGGAGGATTTGAGATGAGGAGGAGACGGCACAAGCCCGAGGAGATTGTCGCGAAGCTTCGTCAGGTCGACGTGCTGACGACGCAAGGGCGGTCGGTTGCGGAAGCCATTGAGAGCATGCAAAGTCGTGGGGTTCGTCACGCTGACAGGCGCACTGAGCGATTTTCATTGTCTGGTTGGAAATCTGGATAGAGGCGCCTAAACGAACCGGCGAGTGTTTTGTTGAGAACGGCGACGCGCACGTCGAGGAACGGCTGCACGGTCCATCTATTCCATCGCATCTGCTGCTTCTTGATCATGCGTTTTGACAGGATCTCGTTGACTGCGCTTTCTACAAAGGCGGTTGAAATCGGCAGTCGATCACGGCGTCGCCGTCCGTAGTTAACGAGCGCTAGCTGATTGGCGTAGAGATACTCGATCAGGTCATTGATGTGTCGCCGAATTGCGGGCGCGCCTTTGACGTCTCTGACATGAGAGGCGTCAAACCAATGCGTCAGGCGCGCCAAGCGCCCAAGACATGCGCTTGAACGACCGTGCCAGAGTCTCCACTTGGCTCTCTCGAGTTCGCGGATTGGATGGCCTTGGAGGTAGTCGCTGAAAGTGCCAGCTCCTAGGCCGCGCGCCGCCTGCAAGGCGTGTTCAAAACGCATGGCGATGTGAAACCAGTCGAGGACGAGAGTCGCTTCTGGCATCACCTGCCGCTGTAGCTTCCATAGTCCGGGGTCGCCATCGCACAGCACCGTCGCCGGCGTGCCGAGACGGACGCCCGCGCTCACAACCGCGTTAGCAAATTCGCTCATGGAATTGCCGTTGCGTGCAAAAGCGAAACGGTGCTGGGAGCCATCTAGACTGAGCGCCTTCCCTGCGATCACTTCGAAATTCCGTTCGGGGCGCCGATGCCGGCTGCGCAGATAGCCGCCATCGAGGCCGATCACGACTGCAGGAGTCACTGCATCAATGTCGGGGTCTGCGGCTCCTCCGGGACGCAGCCGTGCGATACGCTCGCCGACACGGCGGGTTCGATTGCGCACTGTGCCTGCGTTGACGGCGCCGCCGACGGGCAACAATTCTGCAAGCAGATCAGCCACCTTCGCAAACGGCGCGAGCGCGGCGAATTTGGCGGTCACATAGGCGAATTCCGGCGCTAAGCCGCCTTCAAGCGTCAACGCCGAAAAACTTCTCGGTTCATCCGCGCCCCTACGGCATTGGCAGTTCGAGAAACGACGAACTCGAAGCGGCACGTCGCCGAACAGGGATCGAAACGTGACGGATCTGTATCCTTTGCTGGGCAAGTCCGATCCGCAATGTGCACAGCAACGAAAGCGTTCGCCCATCGTCGCCGCCTGTGCGCGGACCATTTCCGTTTGAATAGCAGCGGCGAGGCGCTTGCCTTCGGCGAGCGAAAGGCCAAGCATTTCAGGAACAGCAAACTCGTCTCTTTCGATCCGGGCCACCTCGACGTCGATTTCCGGCGCTCCGTCCCCAAGATCAGTGACGAGTTTCACCCGCCAAACCAGATTTTGCATGGACTCGCCTTTCCCAAAGAGGCGATCTTAACCCTCGAGAATTTACATACTCCCCACGACTTTGCATGCTCTCCTTGGGCCTGGCCAGCTTGATCGGCATTGTTGTTCGCCATCCCCGGATACCAACGCTCGAACGCTGAGCGGAGCGTTCCGTCCAGGGTTCGTGTTCTGGTTTGCATGAGCAGGTGCGCGCCGTTTTGGGTCCACTGCATTTGCTGCTTTTTGGCGAAACGCTTGCTGACGACGGCGTTGACGGTCGCTTCCACGAAGGCCGAGGAGATGCGTTCTCCCGCGCGATACCGCTCGCCGTAGTTGATCAGACTCGCGGCGTTCGACGCGATGTAGACGCCGAACTCCCGGGCGAGGGCTTCGAACTTGCGCAAGTTCGGATAGTCCACCCCGATGTCGGAGATGTCATTCTCGAATGAGTCGATAAGATCCTGCGCCTCGATTGCATTGCCGTGCCACAGCTTCCATTTTATGCGCGCCCTGGTCCGCGCCGAGGCTCTCCTCAGCCGGCGGAGAATGTCGCAGCCGATGTCGTGGTCGGCGAGAGGCCAGCAAACGCCGAGCGTCCGCTGCCGCCGCGGCCCGGCGACGGGAACTAGCTTGTCCGCGACGGGTCTGCCAACCTTGCGTCGCAATGTGCATAGACCGAGTAGGCCAGCCATGTGGGATCGCTGGCGGCCCGTATCTCCTGGCGCGCGGCGCGGGCCGCCGCGCCGACGGACGCGCCGCCGATGAGCTTCTCGTAGAACGACGCAGCGAAGACGGCGGCGCTCGCATCTGAGACTTTCCAGAACGGACCGATGAAAGCGCCGGCGCCGGCGGCGAGGAACCCGCGCGGCCAGCCGCCCGGCTGGGTCAGTCCCATGCCGCCCCGCCCGATCTCGCAGGCGTTGAGAAAGACGATCGGTGTTTGCCGGCGGAGATTGCCCACCACGCCGCCTAGATCCTCCGGGCGCAGGCGACTGCCCCCCTGAAGCCTGATCTCGGCGCGATCGGCGCTGGCCTCCCCGGCGACGCCGTGACCCGTGAAATGGATCACGTCGAACACGCCGGCGCCGAGCGCGTTCCGCAGAGCGACCTCCTCCGGCTCGACCGGCGTAACCTTCCGCTTATCTGTCGCCAGAGCCATCATCTGGTTCTTCTCCGGGACCGAAGCGGGGAGGCCCGAGTCGGGCGGAGTCACGACCGCGACATTGGTCATTGTCAGATCATGATGGTAGCCGAGGCCGAGCGCCCATCGGGTGACCTCGTAGTCTTCACACAGAAAGCCAGCCTCGACGACCATGCCCGAGCCGTCGTCGCCCACCGGTTTGAGCAATTCCCATGGAACCCACGGCTCCTGGCTCTGGATGTGCACCGAGCGGATTTGGTTACGCCTCGCCCACAACGCCTCCCGCGCCTCCGCCGACATGATCTGTTCGAACAGATACACGCCCTTCGCGCCGAGGCGCTGAAGCTTTTGCATTGCCGTGGCGCCGGATACGAGGATTGTCTCGATATCCGCGTAAAAATCGTCGAAGAACTTCCGCGGATCCACCTTCAGCGAAAACGTAAATGGTTTGAAGTTCAGATCCAGATCCGGATTCGCGGCCGTGAAATACATCGTGTATGTGGCCGACGCGCTGTTTTCCAGGACAACCATCTGCAGGTCGGGTTGCTGAGCGGATTTGGGCTGGAGCGGCGCTGTGGCGGGGACGGGGTTGGACGCGGTGACAGTCGCCACCGTCCGGATCGCGACCTCCACGCTGCCCACGCTCTCGCCGTTCTGGAAGACCAGCACCGAGACCTCGCCGGGACCGATGGCCTTACCGGCGATCTTGAAAAGCAGCATCGGCGTGCCGGTCGCCGTCACCTTCAGGACGCCGTCGGCTTTACCCTGCACTTCAAGCCCGCCCGACGCCTGCACCACAATATCGACCTCTTCGCCGATGTGCGGCCGGATCGGAACCGCGCCGGCGCGGGAGGCGTCGATTGCGAGCTTCACGACCAGCGACACCGTATGGCCGAGTTGAACCTGCGGCGGCGCCGACGCCTCGATCGCGCGCTCGACAACCGCGGGCTCCGGAGCCTCACCGGCGATGCGATCGTTGATGCGAAAGTCCGCGCGCTTGCGGGGAGGGACGATACCGGCGACGCGGCCACGACTCGCGACCACGACAGGCCGGTCGCGGCCTTCCGTCTCACTGGCCGATGTCTGTGCCGCGCCGCCTTCACGGAGAGCCAACGCCTCGCGCACGGTCGCCGCCGGATCATCGGCCGAGAGCCGGGCGAGCGCCATGTCGCGCCCGAAGGTGTAGTAGAGGTCTTCGCCATAGTGGAGGCGATGAACGACCACCCACCGCGACGCCACGCCGGCGACGAGGCGACGCGCGCGATCCGTCGGCCAGTCCGCTTCGATGAGGAGAAAGGAGCTTTCGAGCGTCATGTTACGGCACCACTTTCCAGTATTCACGCAGGAACCGCGCCCACTGTTCCTTCTGCACGAACTCCACCGGGAACAGCTTGTTGGCCGCGTCGTAGCCGGACCGATCGGGGTCTCTGTCGTGCGCGGCGCCGGAATTCGGATAGTAGATGGCGACGCCCGTCGATCCGAAGCCTCCCTGTCGCATCGCCGAAGCGTAATTTTCGATGATCAGTTCCGTCACACGCGTGCGCACATCGGCCGCTCGCTGCTTCAGCGCCGGTGAGGCGACGTTCTTTTCGATCTGCTCCATGTAGTGGCCGAGATCGATCGAATGGAGTTCATAGGGGGGCGCGTAATTCTTGCAGGCGTCGCGCGCGGCGCGGAAGGCGTCGCGCTTGGAGCCGAGCAGCGGGATTGCGGTTTCCGAGAAGGCCGAGATGGCGGAAGCGAGCGCGGACACGTTGTCCAGGTCGGCCGCCGACAGGGTCGTCGGGTCAGTGTCGCCGTACGCTTTTTTCATGCCGCGCACCAGCAGGCGGCCCAATTCGGCGGCCTCGACCATGCCCTTGGCGTCAACGAGCGGCTGCAGCCACTGCGTGTAGTCCCAGCCGTTTCCGGGTTCGAGCTCCTCGCTGCCAACCATCACGCGCGCGACGCCGCGGAAGGCGTAGGCGGTTTCGACCATCGCCATCAGACAGGCGTCGAAGGCGAGCAGGTCGATGCGTTCGTCGCCCAACAGATCGGCGAGGGCGTCCTGTATCGCCCGGTTATACAGCTTGTCGCCCGTGTCGTCGTCGTTTGAGACGTAACGGTAGCCGCCGTGTGGAACCGCCGGATCGGCAGGCGGCACCCCCGCCTCGGGGGGCGCGCGCCATCCCTGTCCGTGATTCCAGATGACCAGCATCGTGCGCTTCGCCGGATAGGTTTTGCGACCCCATCTCACAAAGTCGACGAGAGACCCTGCGTCACCCATGTTCGTGGCGCCCAGATCTTCGATGGCCTTGGCCTCGGTGGGAACGGCGTTTCTCTCGATCAGGAAGCGCAGGGTTTTCGACCACGCGCCGAACTTGAAACTGTAGTGATTTTTGGGCCGGCCCATCTCGACGACGAGATTCACCTCGGGAGTGCTGCCGATGGAGGCCATCTGCTCGAAGTTGGGAAATGCGAAGGGTTCGAGGTTGTTCTTCGCATTCAGGAAGACAAGAATCGTCCACTCCGCCTCTACAGACATGAAACAACTCCTTCAATACGATTGCCGATGCTTATGCCGGCCTTGTGAATTGCTGTGTGGTTACGTTTTTGGCGACGGGCCCCGCGCCGGCCTTTCGAGCGCTCTATTTTCACACTGACTGACCCCATGCGCTCAGAAAGGCTGCCGCGTAGATCTGCCCGTTGCGAAAAGCTTGGCTCAGAGTGGCCTCGCACTCCTCCTCGGTGAAATCATTTTTATACACGGGCAGAGGCGGAGCATAATTTGCGTGCGCCGCCAGCAAGGGAGAAAGTTTACTTTCATAGATGTCGAGACTGCGGCGCGCCAGTTCGTTTACAAGCGCAGCAACGCCCTTCGCTGCGATGTCCGTAATATCGCGAGGGGCCACGGCGGCCGGGTCGAGCAGATGTGTGGAAATGCTGTTCTCGCCTATCGCTTCGTAGCCGCTATGGCGCTTGTCGAGCAGGCTCCAGCCGAACCTTTCAGGCGCCCTGGGCCATATGATATGCACGTAATCGTCGAATTCGGTGAAATTGCCGGCGTGCATGGGCTGGCTGAGGTCGGTCAGGAAATGCAACGCGAGCCCCAAATCATAACCGGCCGCTTTGTAATCGGCCGTCGCTGTTTGTCCCCCCTGCGCTGTTACGCCTGACAAATGCGATGCGGCTTTCCTGCCGAATTCGATTACCTGATTGAACGCGGTTGGTTCGGTGTGCCCCCGGTAATTCTTGCCCGTCCTCGGATTATAAAAATGCTTTTCGTAGAAGTTACCGCTGTACGCGTCCTTGTAATCGGCGTCATGGAGTCCGCCAAGGATTTCATCCCTGGCGTTCTGGTACAAACCACGAACTATGTCGCTTCCGCCGATCTGCTGACGGTGACGATCGATGATCGCAAACGCGCGTTCGACGATCATCCTATGCGCCGAATCGGCCCAGCGTGTGGCGGCTGGGGCCTTTGTGCATTGCTGCCCGTCGAAAGCCTTCTTGTCGAGCTGCGCGTCCATGACCTGAAAGACGGTTGCGAGTTCATCCCGGTCCGTGGCTTTGTACAAGGCGCCCGACGACGCGATGACTTTTCCGCCGAACGTCTCGAGGATATATCCGTCGCCCCGGGGCGCCAGCTTGAAGCCGAAGGCGTGAAGACCATCCCTGCTGTTGATCCGTTGGGCGTCCGCCGGCGCGCTCGTCACCACGCCCTGGTCAGAGAGCGTCAGATAGCCGTCATGTGAAAAGCTTTGAAGCGAGCGCCAGCCGTCGGCGATCTCCGCGTCAATGAAATACCATTGCATGCTCGGCGCCGTATCACTCTTCGTCACAGGGGCGCCAATGTCGTCCCCTCCGCCGAGGGGAGTTCCGTCGATGAGTATTTTGAGATTGATTTCCTCCGACATCGACAACTCCACTGGAAAGCATTTGAGAAGTTAAAGTCCGGCATGTGTGAACGCCGCCCAATATAAAGGATGGACGTAAGCGTATTCTGCTTTTGCGTCGAGCGCGGCGCCGAGTCGTTGCGCCGCTTTCGGCGGCAGCCAGTCTCCCGCGCCCGTCTCGAAAAAATGCGCCTTGTCGGCGTTTGTGGTGTCGCGCAGCCATTGCTGCGCGCCGCGCAACGCCGAAGCTGGCGACTGTTTCTCGCGGCGCATCCGCCGATAGAACTCCGCCATGAGCATGGCCGTCGTGTCGTCGGGCACGGGCCACAGCGTTCCGGTCACGCCGGAGACGCCAGCCTGCAGAAGCGCGGTCGGCAATGCGATGATCTCGTCGGGCAGGTCGGTTCCGGCGACTGCGGTCTCGCAGGCGGAAAGAACGGCCAGGCGCGCGTTGACATGCAGGTCGCGAATATCCCTCACGCTCAGCGTCCCGCCGCCGACGATGACGCCGCTGTTGACCGGAGTATGAAGATCGGCGACGCCGTGGCAGGCAAGATGCGCGAACTGGGCCGTCGAGAGCGCCTGCGAAATTTGACCGAGGCTCGCCTGCTTACCCAGCAATTCGCGCGCCTGTGGAAAATGCCACTTCACGGCATCCGCTTCCTCCTCCGCGAAAGGCAGCGCTTTCGCCGAAACGGGGGATGGATTTGCGACAATCAGTCCCTTCGTCAGGGCGTCGACCGCCGATAGCGCCGACTTGCCTGACAGGTGAAGGGCGCGCGCGCTCGGCGCGTAGGAAAAGATCGTGCCGTCGAGCGCATATCGCCTCCCGCCTGGCCGGTCGGCGTCCGGCGTCCAGGCAGCGTGAAGCGGCAACAGACCCAGCAACCCGCCCGCAATGACGACGGCGGCGTCAACCCCATCCAGGGCTTCGAGCGCCGGGCCCATCACCGCATCCCAGAGCCATCGCGTCGTCGTCTCCACTGCTTCATAAAGATCATTCTGATCCGGCGACGTCTGACCGGCCCGAAAAAAACTGACCTTGTTTTCGACTTTCTTCGTATCGAGCTGCGGAAGCTCCACGCAAACGACTTTGTCGCGCCGGACGATAAGTGCGGCTCCTCCCCGATCGGTATAGAAGACGTAAAGGAGCGGCGCGTCGCCCGCCGCCGCCTTGATGTCGTTTATGTCGAATGCGCGCCGGGTCGCGGCAGTCGAGGACGAACCGCCTGTTTGCTCCCCGACGTCGAGCGCCGGCGCGCGACGCAGCGTCTGGCCGCGCTCGATCGCCTGAACGAGCAGTTGTGCGCGCGAAAGCTCGAAGGCCACCGCGGCGTCGTCCACTCGACCCACGCGCGCCAGCGCGAAAGCGGCGCGAGGCGCCACGTCGCGGAACTGACTCAGCCGAATCATCTGGCCTGACTCGCCGCCTTGCCGCTCGAAGAGCAAACGCGCCCCTTTTGCGCAATTGCCATAGGCTTCAGCCGCGGCGTCCCATGAGTCGCGGGACCACGAATTATCGCCCCAGGTCATGCCCGCCCACATGGCTGCGTCGATATTGATCTTCAAACCAGTCCGGGAAACCTCGCGAAACAGCGTCGCAGCGTCTTCGGGAGCGGCTTCGCCAATTTGCGCAGCCGCATCCAGCGAGCGCGCGAGAGCCGTCAGGGCATGTAATCGAAAAACGGAATCCTTGGTTTCCGCCACCTCGCGCTGCAAGGCGATTGCTTGCCTCAACGCCGCCCGATCGTCCTTCTCGCGAAAAACATGATAGAGCGCGGCGGCAAGGTTGCCTATGCGCGATAGCCGGCGTCCCGACGCGTGCGGCGTGTCTTTCTCGACCTCACGCATGAGCTGAACCGATCGATCGAGGTCCGCCACAGTCTTGCAGGCATAGTAACGATCTAGAAGCGCGGTCGAGAGATTGACCTTGGGCGTCACTCGATCGTCCGGATCGGGCGTAGGCAGGTCGGGAAGGGCGGCGACTTCTTCGAAAACTTCGATGGCGCGAGAAATATCGGCGGGAGCGTGTAACTCGCGGTAGCGTATATTCAGGGCATTGCCGAGTTCCGTGAGCAAGACCCCCCGCAAAGGATGCACCGGCGGAAAAGCCGCCAACCCCTGTTCAGCCACGGTTATCGCGTCCTCGATGTCCTGGAACGCGCCAGCGACGCGGAAACGCGCCTGCAGCATCCGGCTTACCGCCTGCGCATGGGCGGCGCGACATTCGGTCGAGACGAAGGGCGCGCCCGGATCCCGCAGCAGGTATAGTCTCGTCGCCAGGGCTTGATCCAATGCATCCCGGCTCCCCGATCGATGAAACTCCTGCTCCTGCGCCATGGCCTCCTCGACAAGCGCAGTCGAGCGCTGCGCGGCGAGTTCCCGCAATAGCCCGCGACGTAGCTCGATCTGCGTCGCACTCTGCTCGTTATTTGCCGAGCGCTCCTGGGAGGCCCAATAGTTCAGCTGTTCATCAGCATGCTCCGTGAGCAATTCAGGGGCCCCATCAACACGACGACGAACATCGTCCGGCCCGAGCGGGAGAAGATCTCGCGTGCGGCAGCGGAAAAGCGCGTCATCCAGCGCGCCGTCGCCGCAGGCGCCAAGCAGGAGGCGAGCCCGCGTAAGCGACCACCAGTCACCCTTTCCCGTCTTCTCAATATCGTCTATCCGCCGGTCGAGCCTGGTGAGATATTCCTCCGTCGCCAGGACCGGATGTTCGGCGACGATGCGCTCGATCTGCTCGCTGCGGTCGGCGTGAGCCACGGCGTTCAAGGCCTGTTGGAGCGAGTCCTCTGTTCCTTGCGGATCGTCACTCATATTTGGACCCTCTTCTGAAAGCGCCGGTAAAATGAAATTCGTTCGCCTGAAATCCAGGCGGAACCTAGGAAGTCAACTGTGAAAGCCGCGCTTCATGACATGACTGGAGGCAAGTGTGTCAGTTGATGACAGTCCACGAGGGGGACATCAGCTATTCGAGCGGTCGCGGCGCAAAGGTCCGTGTGGCTTAGCGTCGAATAATCGTAGAAACGAAATGGGAATTGTAAAGCGAAGGTCAGAGCATGCTCGCTTTACCGGGAAGCTACATCAGCAATGCCGTGTCGACCTGTTTTCCTTGGTTCTGTCGCGAACTGGCTGAGGCTTCGCAGAGCAGAGACGTTTCCGTTGCTGACGGTTTTTGTCGGCGTTGCGCTGATGCCAACGCCGAGCCGAGCCCCATCGCAAGCATGCCAAAGTGGGCAACAAATCCTGGCGCCCGCGAGGCGCCGTTTTCGTTTCTTTTTTTGCGCTGCATAAAATATCTCCCTCGTTATCGAACCATCTTATCGGCGGCGCTCCACCCCGGAAGCCGGTAATCTCATTAAAAATTCCCGAATCTCGAATATGACGGTTTTTAAGCCTGTCTCCAAAGAGGCCTTAGCGTCGTCGCTACCGGCCGTTTTTCATATCTCGAAAACTGTCTCAACTCACGACGCGCTCAAACTCGTCGAGGCTCATCTCGTCGCGGCGGCGATGGTAATGCTGTGTGGTGCACGTCGAGACGTGGTTCGCCATGCTGGTAGCCTTTTCAATCCTCCCCCCCCCCGTCTTCAGATCGGCAGTGATGCCCGTGGCGCGGGAACTGGGCGGCCGATCTTCGCGGCGGCTCCGGCTGCCAGCGCGCGCCGGCGGATCATCGCACAGGGCATCTATATGTCATCGCCGATGTCCTCGAGCGCGACGTCGGCGAACTCCATGGCGTCGTCGCTGACGAGTCCCAAGGCGCCGTCGATATCAGTTTCCGACTGAGGCCGGCTTAATAAGCCTTCGTCTTCAAGCTTTTCGATGTCGGGAAGTTCGCGCAGCGTCGCGAGCCCGAAGACCTCCAGGAATTTCTTGGTCGTCACATAGGCGAAAGGTGCGCCGGGCTGCGGCGCGCGCAAGGCGCCGTCGATCAAACCATGGCGCTTGAGCGCGCCGATAACGTCGCGGCTGATCTCTTTGCCGGCGACCGACGAGAGTTCGGCGCGGGTGGCGGGTTGCAGATAGGCGATCGCGGTCACCGCCAAAATTTCGGTCGGCGTCAGTTCGGGCGCGCCCGCGTCGCGCAAATCGTCGCCGCTCGCCGCTCGAATCGCCGGCGCGAAGCGCGGCTTGGTGCGCAGCTGGTAGCCGCCAGCGACGAAAACGAGCTCATAGGGCCGCGCGCGTAGCTCTTCGCGGATGTCGGCGATGAGATCGTCGAGATTGCAGCTCGAGCCGACAACCCGCGCGAGCGCCTCGCGCGACACTGGGGTCCGCGCGGCGAAAATCACCGCTTCGACGCGCCCCATCCACTCGCGCCAACGCACGGCTTCCGGCAACTTCATGAGCACGGGATCGAATGAGTCGTGCAGCTCGCTTTTTTGGGGGCGGCCCATGTTTGCGCCTCACATTGGTTCTTGCCGCGTTTGCTTCATCGGAGCCGCTTGCACTTTGCTCGACAACAATTTTTAAAACGCGTTTCCCGCGCCGAACCGGCGTCCACTTCGGCTGGAAACGCTTCAGAGCCCATAAAGCCGGAAGCTCGATCGCCCCGACAGTTCATGCACCGCGTCAAGTTCAATGAGCCGATCGAAAAGACGCCGCGCGCCGCGGTCGGAGAGCCCTGCCGTTTTCGCCGCGCGCGCCGGCGCAATGCAATCATCGGCGAGCAGCATCTCGATGACCCGCGCCGCGCTCTTGGCCCGCAATTTCGGCGAGGCGTCGAGTAGTTTTTTCGTTTGGCGCGACAAGGCGCCAGCGACATCGGTCGCTTCACCCGCCGCAAGCGCGTAGGCGCTCGCCAACGCGTTCGACCAGTCGCGATCGGCGGGACGCGGTCGGCGGCCGTTTGGGGGGCGGCGCAATGCGGAGTGAGCGATCACCGTGGCCAGCAGCGGAACCGGCGCGTTCCAGCCAAGTTTTTGCGCCAGGGCGAGGTCGGCGAGCCAGAGCGCGAAGATCTCCGCGTCGATCGCGGGGACAGCCGCCAAATCATGCATCACCCTTGCGCTCGCGGCCGCCGCCGCGGCAAGCGGGTCATTGGCGCCAGTGACGCTTTGGCGCAACGCTTCGGCGAGCCCTTGGAATTCCAGCGCGCTCGGCGCTCCGACATGTTCGGCGGCGGCGGACAACGTCGCCGCGTCAAATTTGAAGGAACGCGACGCAAACAGCCGAAATAGGCGATGCAGGCGGCCGGCCGGGCTGGTCTCGCCGCCGCAGCCGGAGAGATGCTCGGCGTCGCGGAGCGCCGCTTCGTCCTCGCGCAGCCGCGCGAGACGCGCGCAGGCCGCGGCGGCTGTGAGCGCCAGGCGCTGGCGCAGCGCGCCCGAAAAAACCGGCTCGACGCCGAAGTTTTTGCCGGCATTAGAAACATCGACGGAGTCTCTGCCGGCGCTCGAAACATCGGCGCCGGCGCGCAAAATCTGATCGAGATGGGCGATCCCGGCGCCGGCGAGAAACATCGCGTTTCTGTCGCCGCCGGCGCCGCCGTTGAGCCTCGCCCAACGCGGAAGCGGCTGGATTTCCGGAAGATTTGGGGGGCGCGACGGGTTTAGAGGACGGCTTCGCACGACGCGCCGCGGGCGCGCCATCGGCGCGGGTTCAAGGCTCAACGGGTGGGGCGAATCGCTTTCCAACATGCGCGGAATCGTAGGCGCGGAACGGGTCCAGCGGCAAGCCACGGCGGCGCTTATCGTTAAATTTAGCGCCCTATCCGCCCTGCTTGTCGGCTCTCCCACATGTCCGATAATGTGCGCTTATCGGACATGATTCGAGACGCCCGGATTTACGGGCGCGCGGATCCGAAATCGGGCTCCGAGAGCCGTCCGAGGCGTCGGATTTTTGCGCCTAAGATCGAGGGAGCCCGCAGACGGGCGCCAAAACGAGGACGCGATGGCCAACACCGACGACGAATTCGACAGCGGCGGTCCGCCGCTCGCCGCGCGCCCCCCCTCCCCGCATCTCGCGGCGCTCTCGGAAAAAGCCCGCGATTACGCCCGCAACGCCCGCGCGGCCAACACAAAGCGCGCCGATGACGCCGACTGGCGGCAGTTCGCCGCCTGGCTGCGCCGCCAGGGCTTCGACCCCCTGCCCCCAGACCCGCAAACCGTCGGGCTGTATCTTGCCGCCTGCATGCAGGGCGGAGTTTCTGCCGGCGCACGAAACATCGGCGCCGGAGGTCGCGCGCCGGTTTCGGTCGCGACTTTAGAGCGGCGGCTCGCCGGCATCTGCTGGCATTACCGCCAGCGCGGCGCGCCCCTCGATGCAAGCGACCGGCATATTTCAACGGTGCTCGCCGGCATTCGCCGCGCCCATGGCCGACCGCCGGTCCAAAAGGAAGCCATCTTCGCCGATGAACTCATCGCGATGCTGGCGACGCTCGATATGGATCTGCGCGGGATCCGCGACCGCGCCATTCTGGCGATCGGCTTCGCCGGCGGCCTGCGCCGGTCGGAAATCGTTGGTCTCGATTGCGGGCCCGATCAGAGCGAGGACGGAACCGGCTGGGTCGAGATTTTTCCTCCTGGCGGGGATTTATCCAGCGCCAGCAGAGACTCCGCCGATGTTTCAAGCGCCGCCAACAATGACGGCGGCGCGGTGCTGCAGATCTTGGGCAAAACCGGCTGGCGCGAAGTCGAGATCGGCCGCGGCTCCTCCCCCCTCACCTGCCCTGTCACGCTACTCGAGACCTGGATGCGGCTCGGCCGGATCAGTCACGGGCCGCTGTTTCGGCCGATTGCGCGCAAGAACGGCGGCGTCGCCTCAGAGCGATTGACCGACAAGCACGTTGCCCGCCTGGTGCAGAAAACGGCGCTGGCCGCCGGCATTCGCGGCGAGCTGACAGAGGGCGAACGACGGCGCGCCTTCGGCGGCCATTCGCTACGCGCCGGGCTCGCCTCGTCGGCGCAGATCGAGGAGGCGCATGTCCAAAAGCATCTCGGCCACGCCTCCTCCGAAATGACGCGTCGCTACCAGCGAAAACGCGACCGCTTTAAGGTCAATCTCACCAAGGCCGCCGGGTTGTAAGGGACTTTTTTCGCAGCACGAAGCACCCTTGATTTAAGTGCCCCATTGGGGCATATTCGGCGCGTGACGAAGCCGCTTCATACCGTTGCTGAGACGCAGATATACCTGTCTCGCGCCGAAGGGTTGATGAGCGAAAGCGAGCGGAGCGCAATTGTTGACCTTTTGGCAGCAAGTCCGGAAGTCGGCGATCTGATCCCGGGAACCGGCGGCCTGCGAAAAGTCAGGGTTCCTCTGGCGGGGCGAGGAAAGAGAGGCGGCGCCCGGGTCATTTACTACGTCTATGACCAAACGCTGCCGATTTATCTGTTGCTTGCCTACGCCAAAAACGAACGAGACGATCTTTCCAGCGATCAGAAGACCGTCCTGCGGCGTCTCGTTGAAACCATCCTCGCAAGGAACCAATAAAATGAAAGAAGCGTTGTTCAACGATCTGGTGAAGAGCCTGGAACAAGCGGCGGCGCATGCGCGGGGCGAGGCGGTTCCTGGCCTCCAGATCCACCCGGCTCCTACTGCCGCCGACATCATCTCGATTCGGCGGCAGGCTGGCCTCACACGCAAGCAATTCGCGGCAATTCTCGGAACAGCCGTCGGCACGCTTCGCAAGTGGGAGGACGGGTCTCGCGCGCCGAGTGGCGCAGCTCGCACCCTGCTTCTCGTTCTGAGACGCAATCCCAAAGCCGTTCTCGAAGCGCTCGCAGCATAGCGGCGACGGCGCTCACCGCGGCAATTCGCGCCCGGTTCGAGAGGTAGCGGTATGGACGGCAAAGATTTCGGTAGGCTGATCGCGCGCAATTGCGCATTGCCAAGAAATCGCATTAAGCGACATGCAAGATCGGTGATCGGTCTGACGCGCGGCGAATTCCAGGACAGCGGCGATGTCCGCCGCTTCAAGCAGCGGATAGTCCGCGAGAATCTCGCGATGCGCCCGCCGCCAACAGGTCGAGCACGTCCTTGACGCGGATGCGCAAGCCTCGATGCAGGGGGCGCCCCCCACACTGCTGCGGGTCGACCGTGATGTGAAGAAGTTCATTCACTCCTGCGTCCCTCGTTGCGCCGCTTGGCTCGCTAACGCAATTTGCCAGAATATAGCGTAAATTCCGTAGTTTGCGACCGGATCTAAATTCCCGCAAGGCGGGGTCTGACCGAGTTCACGCCGCCTCGGTGACCGCTCGCACTTCAAGGTGCACGCCGGTTCGGCTTTGCAGCGCATTGATGACCGCAAACAGATTAGCCACTGTCGGATTTCCTCTGGGCCCGAACATGCGCATCAGACTTTTCGGCGGCGTCCGCGTGATTTCCGCCAGGGCCTCGAATCCGATCGTCGCATTGATATAGTCGCGCAAGATCGATCGGCCGGCGCCGATCTCACCCGCGAGGAGGAGCTGAATTGCCTCCTGAAACAGGGCCTGCCGAAACGCCGTGTCATTCGATGCCCGCGCTTGCACAGTCTCCTTGAAACTCCGGGTCAGCGCCATCACGTCACCCCTCACCTATTTTTTTGCCTTCGCCTTGCGCGCTTTGTAGTTTCGCCAATGCGCCAATGTCGTTGCTCTGACGGCGCTTCGTGCCGCCTCCCAGCAAAATCATCAGCGCCTTGCCGTCCCTTCCAAAATAGAAACGATAGCCCGGCCCGCGATTGATTTTTAGTAGGGAAGCGCCCTCGCCGATCGGCTCAACTTTTGAGGTATTTCCGTCAGCCAACCACGCCAAACCAACAGTGATGATCGCAGCGGCCTCTGGGTCGAGGGCGTTAAACCATAGGTGGCGGCGGCGGTCAGCGCCTGCACGGCGATGTCGCCCGCTCGGGTCAAGAGATCGGCGGGCGACGCCTTCCCTTCCACGGCCATTGGGCCAAGCTCGATGATTTTGACCAGCGCATCGGAAAGGATGGCGAGTTGGCTCGTCGTATCGGTCATGGGGTCCGCGCTCCTTTGATCCGCGACGATAATCGCCAAATTCACGGCAAAATCCTCCGGCAAAATTGATCATCCCGCTTGCCGCCGTTCACGCGCGGCCTTTGCGGCCTTGCCGCGCAGCAGCGCCATCAGCACAGGTCCCAGCGAAAACTCCCCTGCCCGCGCCTTAGTGGTCAGAACCCGCAAATAGCCGCCGGCGGATTTGATTTCTTCGCCCCTCTGCAGGATCGCCGCGACGACGATCGAGGCGTCATGTTCGCCCAGAACGTCGAGCGCCTGCTTCCAGGCGTCTGGCGAGACGCCAAGCGCCGAGCGCACGATCGCCGCCGCGTCGATCAGATCGCGCCAGCAGGAAATCTCTGCCCGCTTGCCATAATCGGCAATGTCGGGACAGGCTTGCAGCACCATGCCGAGCGGATAGGTTCGCGGCGAGGACGGCTCTCGATCTCCGATTCCTGAACTGGAAGCCTGCATTTCTGAAGCCCCTTCCCTAGCGGCTTTCGGCTCCTTCGGCATTGGCTCGGAAGTTTCGGCCCTGCCTTTTTGAAGGTCAGGTTCAAGATCAGGAATGTTTGTGATTTGATTCTGTATATGGCGCTCAGTCTGGGACTCATTGGCGCTTCTTTTTTGGCCTTTTACGTGTGTCTCGAGCAACTTCTGGATCTCGGTTGCGAAAGCGGCGAGATCGCTTGCCAAGGCCTTTAGATCCGTCCGGCTCAGATTGCGCACATAGCGTCCCGAGAGCGTCAGATAGCGCCTGTACAGGCCCTCCCAGTCGCAAATATCCTGCCCATCGATCTTGATCGACGCGACGCGAACGCCCTCCTCCATGCCGGTCTCGATCATCTTGGCGACGTCGCGCCGCAAGATCGTGATCTTCTCGCGCAGCAGCGCGATCGCGCGGTTCTCAGCGCGCACTTCATCGGCGAGATTTTCGATCTCGGCCGCGCGCGCGATCAACGGCGTCAGATCGAAGCCAAAGGCCTCCGCGATCTCTCCGCCCTGCCCTCTCCTGGCGAAGCGTTTGCCGTTTGGCGAGTCACGCCTGATGATCAGTCCCGCCTCGACGAGCGAGGCAAGATGTCGGCGCAACGTCGCCGGCGCCATGCCATGAGCGCGGATAGAGAGCTCTCTGTTCGACGGAAACACCACGATCCCAGGAGCGGGCGAATCACTTTCCTCGTAGGCGTCCGCCTCGAGAAGCGTCAGCGCCGTTTCCTGGTGGAAACTGAGCAAGGCGTGTAAAACCGAAAGCGCCCGGTCGGTGACGCCGATCGGCTGCTTGGCTTCCGTGAGTGCGCGAAACAGCCGCCATTTATGGACGACAGTCTCGGACGCGTCGGGTTGTGCCGCGAATTCTCGCGTCTTAGCTTGCGCCGCCACCATGGCGAGCGACAGCGGCCGCCGCCCGAAGGGCGTCGTTGGATATGTGCGCATGATCTTTGCCTCGTTCAGGCAAAAGAAATCTGCTCGCCGAAACGGCGCTGACTCTTGACAGCGATTCGCGGAAGTGTGATTCTCTGAGTGCTAGATCTGAGAAGGGCTTCCGGGCGGAGACGTTTCGGGGGCCTTTTTCTTTTTGCGAGCTTCCTTTTTCCAGTGTTTCTACGCAACAATCCGCTTACGCACGACGGGTGCGGAATTCCTCATAGAGATCGCTCAGGCGCTCAATGACATATGCGCCGAAGTCCGGCTCGGCCTTCTCATCAAAGCGGACGACGGTCGCCTTGCCGTCACGGCTTATTCGCGCCAGCGCCGCGCCGTCCGGGCGCTTCCAAACCTCTGCGCGTTCTGTGGCGCTTGACTTGTCCGTAGCCGCTGCGAGCGCCCTTAGAAATCGCGCGTCAGAGTCAGCCGGAAAGTTCGGGTCGGAGAGGGCGGTTTCGACGCGAGCGAGCGACTTGCGTGAGCGCAATAATTCAGCGAGCTGCAGCCAACGTCGTCGGCCTGCCTTTGGCGCCGGGCCGATCTCGCGAACCAATGCCTCTGGCAGCGCTCGCGCGACGCTGATCATCTTCGAGAGCTCTGTCTTTTCCGTTGAGAGCGCCGCCATGACGACGCTGCGGTCGTGCCCGCTATCTTCGAGAGATTTTGCAAACAGAGCGCGTTCTATGAAGGAAAGATCCCGGCGCGCAGTATTTTCAATTCCCTGTGCGATGATCAGCTGTCGATCATCGAGGTTGCGGACGACGGCTTTGATCTTGATTCCGAGATCTTGAGCAGCCTTTAAGCGTCGATGCCCATATGCGGCTTGATAGGCGCCGCCACGCGTCGGATGCGGTCTTACAAGGATCGGCACTTCCTGTCCGTGCGAGCGGAGCGATTCCTTGAGCACCTGAAATTCGTGATCATCCGGGCTGGAAAGCCGGTCTCTGATGAACGAAACGTCGATGCATTCTGGATCGAGCTCGACGACCGCAGCGCCTGTGGCGAGCGCCTGCTGCAGAGTCCGGGACTCTTCCGCCATCCGATCGAGCGTCAAGCTCATCGTCCTTACCGGCCCGGCAAGAACCCTATCTGGGTTGGCGGCTTTGGAAGGTTCCGCAGAGTTGGCCGCGGCCAACTTGCTCTCGAGTAGCGATGTTATGATGTTCCGTCGGGTCATGGAATTCGCCCCCATGTTCGAAGGATGAGCCCGAGAATTTCGCCGTTGACGGCTTCAAGCGACTCGATTGCGCGGTCGTAGGTGGCGCGCCCGATCGCCCCGCGTTCGAGCTCATAGAGCGATTGTTTGGTGAGGCCTGCGTCCGCAATGGCTGTCGACTTCCAAGCGGACGCCGCAAGAACCTCTTCGCCAAAAAGGCTGCGGAGAAGAGCTACGACCTGTGACTGCGGCCCGTCGTGCGGCTCGTGACGGGTGATGACATATCGAATAAAATCGTGACGCAGATCGCCCCCGGCCTTTCGCACGACCGCCATCAGATCTGAGGTCATCAGCAAGAACTGCGACATGGAAGCGACGTCGACCATCTGGGGATGGATGGTGATCAGCAAGGCTGTCGCGGCGCAAAGGGCTCCAAGCGTCAGATAGCCGAGCTGCGGCGGACAATCGATCACGACGATGTCATAGTCTCCTTCGATTTCTGCGAGAGCATTGCCCACCCGTTCGAAGAACAGGCCGCCAGGCATCCGCGAACCGAGCGCCAGCGCTTGCGGCGTTTCATGCTCAAATTCCATCAACTCGAGATTGCCCGGGATCAGATCAAGTCCGTCGAAATAGGTTCTGCGAATGCACTCGCGGATTGGACGGCGCGCGTCGTCATAGCGGATTGATCCATAGATTGTGTCGCCTTCCTTGAGGTCGAATTCCGGCTGCAAACCCAGCATCGCAGACAGTGAGGCCTGCGGATCCAGATCAACTGCAAGCACCCGAAATCCCGACAACGCCAGATACTGCGCCAGATAAAGGCAAGTTGTCGTCTTGGCCGAACCACCCTTAAAATTGACGCAGGCGACGGTTTGCATTTTTTCGCCAGCTCGACGATGGGGCAAGACGGACAGCGCTTCCCGCGGTTTCGCCGATGCGATGTGCCTTCGCAATTCATTGATTTGAGTAAGCGTATATGAGCGTCGTCCCGATGGGCTGGTTTCGGGGACCGGCCCAATTCCATCGAGAGAAAGTTGCCGAAGATACCCGTCTGACACACGCAAGAGCTTGGCGGCTTCCCCGGAAGAAAACGGGCGCAGCGACTTTTGGCTGTCGGGAGGGAAGAGCCGCGTGCCGAGCGCCTGAAGCTGTTCCGACAACAGTCGAGCGTGCGCAGAAATTCGCGCGTCGGATGTCGCTGGCATTTCAGTTGCGCGCGTGTCCACGATTTTATTCCGCAATACGAATTCAAGACGAAATTCGCTTTTCTTCCGTATCAGGAACACGATTCGGTAATTCGAGCAATGTATTTTGGGTAAACAAAAACTTAACTATCAGAAAAAGTTGGCCGCGGCCAACCAAGCGGCTCGCCGAAGTGGGCTATGCGCCGGGTTTCGCGAAACGCCCGGCGGGAACTTCCCTCATCCGCGCCTTGACCGCGAGATTCTCGACGATGCCAGGACCGGCAAACACGATCACGCCGATCGGCAATTTTAAGCATCGTCATTCCGCTTAAAAGACGCAGCGTTGTGACGGCTCCAGTCCGGCTTAAGACCCGAGGGATCTTTCGATCGGCCCAGCAAGATGCGGTCCGATCGACGCGGACCGCGTAACCATGTTTGGCGTGCGCCTTGTCCACAGCTTTCAGTTCCGCCCGATAATCGTTGCAGGCAAATCCGCAAGGGAAGGCGGCACGCAGTCCAAACGGCAAGAACACGCTTCTTGGCGTTTATGAAATCACAGCTGTCCATCAACGACCCGGTTAGCGCGCGGTGATTGACTTTCGAACCTGAGCGGAGGCGCAGACGGAGCTGGCTCCACCGCCGCCCTCGCGATATCTGAAGAGGGCAGGGGGACGCGGGTCAGGCTCGTCGTCAAAGGGGCTACGCCGTTTCATCCAGAAGACGGTTCCAGACGGGAGAAGCGAAACTCGTTCGCGGTCACTTCCCGCCAATGGAACGCTCCAGCACGTCGGCGAAATCACATCGCGATTGACGGCCGCAACAGCCGCGCGCGCGGCTGAACCGAGCCGTCATCGAGCATGAGTCCCGTCGCAGGCATTTGACCGGGGCGTGGATGTATTGCTGATTGATTACGAGGCGCGCCGTCTGGGACGCGGTCGCAAGTTCGAGCGCCTCCGCGAGCGTAGCAATCGGATCCTGTCTATGCGCAGAATCGTCAGCAGCTTCTTTTGCGCGCCGCACTTGGTGAGAGAGCCGCCCCTTCGCTCGCCGCGATTGCTGAAAGTCAGCGCTCCATGAGCGCTTCGCCAGCGCGCCGATCTGAATGACAGCGGCGCGGCCGGCTTCCAGACTCGTTCGATCGACTCCATGAAGCTCGGGACCTATTGCGGCAATCAAATGTGAAGAAGTGCTGCTTGTTGATAAAAACCAGCCGCGCGGCGCTCTCGGCGTTGCGATTGTATGCGTTACCGCCTTCACCTGTAATATTTGCGGCCTCTAATGTGGCTGTCAGATTATTGTGAATGATCTCGAAAGTGTCGGCGTAGACGTGAGAGGTGCGAATTTGCTCTTCAGAGAGCGATGCTCGAGCATCTCGATTTGGATGCCGGCGTAAGAAGGGGAGGGGGATACTATAGACCAAGCGCTAAGATCGCGAGCGAGCACTTCCCCGCCCCAATACCGCAGGCGTCGGTTGAAACGACAAAATCCTAGCGCGTTGCATAGGGCATTCGGTCGAGTCCCAAAGGCCCAGGCGCGCGCATAACCGAGATTGGAGAGACGCTCGCGGGCATCAGGCAGGGCGTTTTGCAACCTCAGCACCGCCCGTCCTTGCTGGGAGGTGGTCTTGTTTGCCGCGCTCGTTCGCGCCTTCGCTCAGCAGCAGCGTGCCGATCTTCGACAGCATGGCGAGAGCGCCCGCCGGATTGTCCTCGGCGGGCGAACATCGCTAGGCATAGCCTCAGAACCGAACCTGCGCGGTCTTCACTGCCTCATAGGCGTCCCTGCAGTACCAGCTGCTTGCGCGTCGCTCGCACCGAAAGCGCATTCCGGGGCGGCGCGCAGGGTAATGAGTCGATGACGCGCCCCTTGGCGAGATGGACGACGAGCATCTGCGCCGCCCTAACGAGCGCATACGGGTTTGTCGGTGAAGAAAAGTTCGGATTGTTCGCGCGCCTGCTGCGCGACTTCGAGGATCGAGCTCATTGACTACCTCCGGGTTTTACGCCGGGGACGCTCTCTCTTCGCGCTGCTCGGGCTCGCCCTCCCGTCACAGCCCTTTTTCTCTTTTTCCGTTCAGCTGCCCGGCCATCGCCGATCAATCCAGTACACGCACGGGCCGGGCTTTTGCAAATGGTAACCTAATGTCGCGGAGCCTCCCAGCAAAGACATACTTAAGCCGCCCTTTGGACTTAGGCGAAAGTGACGTCGCGAATGGCTTGAACATGAGATGAGAGCGATGCATTTATTTTGGACATCTATTTTCGCGCCAAGAGAGGGAAGCGACTCACCGGTAAGTCGCCCTTTTGATTGGATGCGAGCGGCCAGTTCTTTAATCATTTTCAGTCGGCAGGCTCCCTTGGCGGCCGCCAAAGACCGATCGTCCGCCGTACTAAATTTAGCGTTTGTGGGGCTGGCATGCTTCGCTCCATTGACGGCCTGCACCGGCACTCCGGGCGATATAGGAGGCGTGTCCGGAGCCCCGGCCGGTCAAGGGGAAATTGCCCGAACCGCCGGCAAGTATGTAGCGACTTCAACGCCAGGTTCCGCAGGCTATTTGGTTGGGCCGCAGGACGTCTTGGACGTTACGGTTTTCAAGGCGCCGGATCTGTCGAAGATCCTGCAAGTCGCTGAGGATGGAACGATCAATTTGCCGTTGACGGGACAGATGATGGCGGCCGGTAAGAGTCCGTCGCAATTGGAGCGCGAGATTCAGACGCGGCTCAACGCACGTTATATGAAGGCGCCGCAGGTCACAGTGTTTGTCAAAGAATACAATAGTCAACGCGTCACCGTGGAAGGCGCGGTCAAGACGCCCGGCGTCTTTCCGCTGCGTGGCCACGAAACCCTCATGCAAGTGATCGCCAAGGGTGGCGGACTCGATCGAGAGACCGCCTCGAGCAATGTGGTCATCTTTCGCACGAACGACGGCGCGCGCACTGTCGCACGCTATGACATTACCTCCGTTCGCAGCGGCGGAGAGCCCGATCCGCAAATATTGCCTGGCGACGTCGTCGTCGTTGACGATTCCATGGCGAAACAGGGTCTACAGGTTTTTCTCAAACTCACACCCCTCGCAACGCCCATACATTATTTATTCTGATGTTGTGGCAGCGCTTTAGCCCACGGCTGAAGCGGGTTATTATCGCCAGAGGCCTCGAAAAAAGAGCCGATCGGAAATGCAATTAAATGAAACGAATTTGTTGGTCTTCTGCTGCAAACCGCGGGAGGGAAGAATGACGCCGCGCCACCCTCCAATGGACAGCCCGCGAAAGCTGAACTCCTTCGGTCGTTTGCAGCGGTGGGTTACTGCTATAGACGAAATAGCTTCGGCCGTACGCAGTTTGGCGCTTATCGCCTTTGGGTTGGCATGTCTCGCTCCTTTGACCGCCTGCACCGGCACTCCGGGTGATGCAGGCGGCCTCTCCGGTCCGCCGGCTGGTCAGGCAGATATCGCCCGAGCGGCCGGCAAATATGTAGCGTCCTCAACGCCAGGTTCCGCAGGCTATTTGGTGGGGCCGCAAGACGTCTTGGACATTACTGTTTTCAAGGCGCCGGATCTGTCGAAAATCCTGCAAGTCGCTGAGGATGGAACAATCAATCTGCCGTTGACGGGACAGTTGATGGCGGCCGGTAAGAGTCCGGCGCAATTGGAGCGCGAGATTCAGACGCGGCTCAACGCACGCTATATGAAGGCGCCGCAGGTCACAGTGTTTGTCAAAGAATACAATAGTCAACGCGTCACCGTCGAAGGCGCGGTCAAGACGCCCGGCGTCTTTCCGCTGCGTGGCCACGAAACGCTCATGCAGGTGATCGCCAAGGGTGGCGGAACCGATCGACCAGTCGCCTCGAGTAATGTGGTCATCTTTCGCACGACTGACGGTGTGCGAACTGTTGCGCGCTATGATCTTGACGCCATTCGCAGCGGCGGAGCACCTGACCCGCAAGTATTTCCCGGGGACGTCGTTGTCATCGACGACTCCATGGCAAAACAGGGGCTGCAGGTTTTTCTCAGACTCACGCCTCTTGCATCGCCGATCGCTTACCTCTTCTAGACGCACAGAACCATCTTTCGCGCAGAACTGACTGGGAACATATGACCCACGATCATCCCAACGAATTGCTTCCTGAGGGCGAGCCGCCTGCGAGCGGCGCGATCATGGAGCGTCGTGTGGAGACGACAAGTCTGAGCGACCCCTCGCGCGAAGCAGGCGGATATGCCTACGGCGCACCTCCCATAGAGCCAGGTTTCGATCTACGCAATGTTTTGCGCATTCTAAATAAACATAAGCGGCTAATTGGTGCGGTCGTGGGCGCTTTTTTGGTTCTGGGCCTTTTACATGTCCTGCTGGCGACACGGCTCTATACCTCGACGATTCGACTGCAGATCGACCGCAACGCCGCCAAAATCATCGAGGGCGGCAATGTGATGCCCATCGAGGGCATCGACATGGAATTCTACAAAACGCAATATGAACTCCTGCAGAGCCGCAGTCTTGCGGAAAGAGTGGCGGCGCTCAGCCATTTTTCCCGCGATCTTGCTGGCGAGCCATCGAAGCGCGAATCGCCTGAACAAACCAAGCACGAGCACGACGCGGTAGAAGCCATCATCTCGGGTCGCGCCGTCAAACCTGTGACGGGTTCGCGCTTGGTGGACGTAAGCTTTACCGACACAAAGCCCGGGCGCGCGCAGAAAGTCGCCAACGCCTTTGGCGAAGCCTTCATTGCAGCCAATCTCGACAAACGCTTTCAGGCGAATGCGTACGCAAAATCCTTTCTTGAGGATCAGCTTCAGCATTTGAAGCAGCGCTTAGAGGAAGCTGAAACATCTCAGCTGGCTTTTGCAGAAAAAGAGCAAATCGTGGTCACAACGGATAAGGCGTCCATCTCGGAGAGCAATCTGGCCGCCGCCAACGCCGCTTTGGGCGGTATTATCGCTGAGCGGATCAAGAATGAGCAATCGTGGCGGCAGGTCGAAAGCGCCGCTGGATTCGATCTCCCGCAAATATTGAGCAATAAGGGAATCGAGGATTTACGCGCAAAACGCAATGAATTAGCGACGGAATATCAAGAGAAGTCGGAGACTTTCCGCGCCGATTATCCTGATATGGTGAAGCTAAAAAATCGTCTTAAAGAACTCGATCGCCAACTTGCCTTCGAGATCAGGACGATCAAAAACTCACTAAAGTCCGCCTTCGAAGCTTCGCAAAATCAAGAAAATGAAATGAAGCGACGGGTCGAAAATCTGCGCAATGAAACTCTGGATCTGCAAAAGAGAAGTATACGGTACAATTTGCTAAAGCGCGAAGTCGACACGACCCGCGCGCTCTATGAGAATCTGCTGCAGCGATACAAGGAAGTCGACGTCGCCGGCGGGATCGGTTCGAACAACATTTTTATCGTCGACGCAGCGGAATTTCCCGCCGGTCCCAGCTCTCCCAAATTGCTTAAGTCATTAGCGCTGGCGCTAGCTCTTGGTCTGATGTGCGGCGTCGGGGCAGCCTTTGCGCTTGAGCATTTCGACGACAAAATTTATTCGCCCTTCGACGCTGAGCAAGCTACGGGGTTGCCTCTCCTCGGCGTAATCCCGTTGGTAAAAGACCCGAAGGAGCTTGCCGATCAATTCGCAGATCAGCGATCCATCATCTCGGAGGCGTATCGATCGGCCTGCACATCGCTGCAATTCTCAACCGAGGCCGGGCTGCCAAAATCAATCCTGATTACGAGCGCAACTCCTGCCGAAGGAAAATCGAGCACAGCCTATGGCGCCGCTCGGCAATTCACTGCGATGGGCCTCAAAGTCCTGCTCATCGATGCCGATCTTCGCCGGCCGTCCTTGCACAAGAAACTGGGCCTCGACAACACGTTTGGGCTGTCAAGCTATCTCACACGCAATTGCGAAATGCGCGAAGCCATTCAGCGAAATGAAGGAGAGAAGATTTGCTATTTGCCCGCCGGGCCAATACCCCCCAATCCGGTGGAACTACTGAACGGATCACGATTCGCCTCCCTTTTGAGCCTATCAGCGCAGGCGTTCGATTTGGTTATTATTGACGGCCCACCAGTCGCAGGAATGGCTGATACGCTCGTGCTGGCGAACATCACAAATGCTACTCTGTTTGTGGTCGCGGGCGGGGAGGGACGGGTAAGTAGCGTTCGCAATGCGCTCAAGCGGCTGGCGCAGGCTCGTTCAAGACCCGTTGGCATAATTCTAAACAAGTTCGACGCCAGGACGGCCAGTTATGGTTATGGTTATGGTTATGGTTATGGTTATGCGCAAGACTACGAATATGGCGATGACTCCATTGTAGCGGTTCGGCCCACCAACAGACCCCAGAACCCTGGCGAAGCGCGACAAAAGGTCGGCAATGACGCAGTCGTCGGTTGAGGAAGAGATCACCGCGGTGAGAGTTGCGCTATATTTGACTGCGATTCCTTCGCATTGGGGGCAATTGCGAAATGCGCCCTTGCCCGGTGGCGTAGACGCCCTGTTGCGCATCGTCGCAAATGATGGAGACGCTACCGAGCGCTATTCGAAATGCTTGGAACAAACCCCAACAGAATTGCGGGAGGCGGCCGCGTTTTACCTAGAGCAAATCATGCTGACGCCTGGCGCTGACAGCTATCGAGTTTTAGGATCGCAAAGACATGCGCCAGCAACGGAGTTGCGTAGAAATCTTGTGCTACTTTGTCGGTGGCTGCATTCGGATTATTGCGATGACTTACCACGTTCCATATTTTTCTTGCGCGTGATGCAAGCCTGGAATGATCTCAAAACACCCGAACGGCGCGCTACTTATGACGCTGGTTTGGGCGTTCAGGGGTCCGCAACGGCCCCGTCACGCGGAAATAAAATCTCCCAAGATGGAAAAGAGATGAAGCGAAAGGGTGTGGACCGCGACGCGCGAGGAGGGAAACTAGGACAAAAGGAGCAAGCAGCGCGAATGACCGGGCTGCGAAAAAGCGGCTCTAAAGGCCTGTGGCGGTTCATAATGTTCGGGCAGGGCTGGCGCGCCCGTTGAATGCAGTAGCAGGAGCTCGGCAATGCTCTATTTCTGGCCGCTGCGCGCCCATGGACTTACTTGCGATATACGGCACTGGTGGCGACGCGTCGTCATGCTTTCGATTGTCGGACTGACGCTGTGCTGGCTCGTCATTTCTCATAGCCTTGTCTCTTATTTATCAACAGTTGCGCCCGAAATGGCGCTCAAGATCCGTGCCAATCACTCACAGTCGCTGTTACGCCTCGTTGAAGATGAACTCCGTATGATCGTTGACGATGGCGATAAGACGCCACCAAATTCGGCTCGATTGTCGTCGAGCCGAACAAAGGCGCTACGGGAAAATGCGCAGACAGCCCTCATCGCCGCTCCGCTTTCGGCACGCGCCTACCGGGTGTCGGGACAAATCGCTGAACTCGAAGGATCGGCTCCAAAAGCGGAAAGATTCATGTATGCCGCGGTTCGGCGCTCGCTCAACGAACGGATCGCCGTCGATTGGATGATGCGCCAATGCGCCGACCGTAAAAGTCACCAAGCGACCGCTTACTATGCGGATATTTTACTGCGATCCACTCCGGGCGTGACAGCCTATGTGACGCCCGTATTGGCGCAGATGGCCGAAGATTCCGCAGGCAAATCGGAGATCAAGAAGCTTCTCGCCACAAAGCCGAATTGGCGGCGGACTTTTTTTAGTCAACTCGGCGCGTCGCTTACCGATGCGCGTACGCCGCTTGACTTGTTCTTGAGCCTCAAAGACTCATCGGCCCCGCCCGCAACAGAGGAACTGAATTCCTATCAATCTTTTCTTTTCCGGCATAAGCTTTATGATTTGGCCTATTATGTTTGGCTGCAATTCCTGCCGCCTAACGCATTGGTCTCTGCAGGTTTCCTATTTAATGGCGATTTCGAGAACAAGCCGTCGGGCTCGCCTTTCGATTGGCAGACGCGCCCAGGCGCGAATGTCATCGTGGACTTCCTGTCGCGGCCTCACAACGCTTCGAACCACGCGCTTGTCGTCGATCTTGGACCGGGGCGCGTTGAATTTCGCGGCGTGACACAAACCATCATGCTCCCTCCCGGAGACTATGTATTCAAAGGCTCGTTCATGGGCGAGATCCATGGGCCTCGAGGCGTCCAATGGAGCGCGAGATGCATGGATGGAAGAGCGACCCTTGGTCAAAGCAAAATGATCCTCGGTTCGTTTCCGGATTGGCGCACCTTTGAATTCCCTCTGATCGTACCTGAGAATGATTGCTCCGCTCAAATCATAGAACTTAAACTTGCCGCTCGTTCGCCGTCCGAAAAACTCGCTTTCGGCGCCATTTGGTTTGATAATTTTTCGATTTCGCGAACCGAAAGCGCTTCAAAGTAATTGTCCATTGAGCTACAACAAATTTGGCAAAGTCAGTCGGAAGGCGATGTGGCGCCTCAAAGTCCTCGTTATTTGCTTTTTTGCGGCCTAGGCCCTCGCGTGCGCGAACCTACGCCTGAAGTCACTCGCCTGCGCTATGCGCGACCGCATATTAACTGACTGCTTTCTTTTTGGGGGCAAGAGCGAGCATGATCAATCCGGCGACAAGAGCTAGACTATATGATTTGGTAACCGCGGCGCCGCTCATCATATGGCTGGGTCTAGGGATAGTCGGCTCAGTGCTGAGAATCTCACAGGGGCAATCAGCCCTCCAAATAAGTTCTCAGTTCGCCACGATCATATTTTTGGGGCTCGTCATCGTTTTTCTTGTGATCAGACAGCCGGCCGTTCGCAAAGCGCCTGGATTGGCGCCGCGGCTGGCTGCACTTGCCGGATGTGCATTGCCGTCACTCGTCGCTTTGTTGCCTCGCATCAATGCGTCACCGTCGAACGCCATCCTTACGTCGGCGATCGCCTTTTTAGGTACGATCATCGCAATTATTGCAGTGCTTTTCTTGGGGCGTTCTTTTAGCGTGTTTCCACAAGCGCGGCGGCTAGTGACCGACGGGCCCTATCGAATTGTCAGACATCCCATTTATCTTGCGGAGCTTGCGATAGCGGTTGCAATCGTTTGGGACATCGAACAACCATGGCCAATCATGATCTTGTGTTTTGCGGGTGGAGTTCAAATCATGCGCATGCATTTTGAAGAGCGAATCTTGTCAGAGACGTTTCCATTCTATCGCGAATACGCGCAGCGGACTGCGCGCTTAGTGCCCTGGATATATTAAGTTGAAATGATGATATGGACGCCTCCGCCCCGGGCGATGAGCTGCACGTTCGGAGGATCTGTATTTCCGGCGGCGAGCAAGGAACGAATGCATCTATTTCTTACCTTGGACCGCCAGTTCCGGATCGTCGGTTCACGACATCACGGCGGTAATCCGCAATGTTCTTCTATCTTTCTGTAGTCGGCCTTTTGTCCTGCCTCCTTCTGGGCGGCGGAACAAGGGGCGGCTTCCTTTCCGACGCTCTACTCCAGCTCCTTTCGGTTCCTCTCTTGCTTGCAGCGCTTTGGCGTATTTTGGACGGGCCGCTCAGTCGAGAGGTCCGATGGGCCTTGGCGTTCTGTGGGGTGATCCTCGTCGTCCCTCTCATTCAACTTATTCCACTGCCTCCGGCGATCTGGACGCATTTGCCGAGCCGCGAACTTGTCGTCGAGGCCTATCTGCTCATTGGCCGCACCCCTTCGTGGGCTACGATCAGTCTAGATCCCGAAGCGACTTGGCTCGCTGGCTTATCGCTTCTGCCGGTTCTTGCGATATTCCTTTCCACTCTGACCCTCGATTGGCGGGACCGCAGACGAATGAGTTTTGCGCTGATCGCCTTCGCCGTCATCAGCGTCTTTCTCAGCCTCATTCAGCTCTGGCAGGGGCTGACCAGTCCCCTGAGATTCTTTGAGATCACAAACCTGGTCGATGCTGTGGGCTTTTTCGCGAACCGCAATCATTTTGCAGCGCTGTTGTACAGCGCAATTGTATTCGCGGTAGCGGTTCTCGCGTCCCAGGTCGCAGCATTTTCGCATGGACACAAAAAACGCGGAGAAAGCTTCGATGTCTCTTCCGCCCTGGGAGCGATTACGGCTGGTATCGCGCTAATTGCGCTGATCGCCGGCGTAGCGATCGCCCGCTCCCGAGCCGGCATTATTTTGACCCTCGTAGGCTTCTTATTCGCAGGAATTGGCCTTGGCAAAGAACGCGGGCGCCATGTCCAGAATTTCGCCTTCGCGCCGGTCCTGGCCGTTATTTTTATGCTCGCGATCTCCCTTCTTGAACGATCCGCCTTATCGAGACTGCTTGATCGATTTGATGCTGACCCTCTCGCTGATGCCCGGCTTGTCTTTGCAAGAAATACAGCGGCGGCGGCGAAGAACGCGATGCCCGTCGGGACAGGGCTAGGAAGTTTTCCTTTCTTTTACGCGACGGTTGAAAAGCCTGCCGATTTGCTGATGGGAGCTTACGCCAACCATGCGCATAACGATCTTTTGGAATTATGGCTCGAAACAGGCCTTATTGGTCCGATTTTACTTTGCGTGTTTCTCATTTGGGTGATCAGAAGGGCGGTCGCCGAATGGGTCGCGCCAGTTCCCAGTCGTCTCTCGGTCGAGCGAACCTTGATCCGAGCGGCAATTTTGGCGATTTGGCTGCTCTTCGGTCATTCGCTCGTCGATTATCCGCTGCGAACCAGCGCCATGTTGGGGATCTTTGCTTTCTGCAGCGGCCTATTGCTTGATCCGCCTACGGCATCAGCGACCGCAACAGAAACTTTCCCGATCCACGCCCGACATAAACAGCGAGGCAGGACGGCGAAGTGGTCAGCCTGGGCCGCGCTAACGAAAATCAGACGGGCTATGGGCAGGGGTAGGGTTGGCGTCCGCTGAGCGCGCGCTCTCGGGGCCGAGAAATATCGAAGCCCTTTTTGGCGTTCGGCACCTGATAACCTGTACGACGGCTTGCATTTTTTCCGCTTTCCTTTTCACAATTTCGCCCCTATTTTGAGGCCATTGATCAGCGCGTAAGTACGCAGCAATAAGAGATCTTCTCGATGACCTGTCAATTCGCCGTCGCCTTAGGGAAAATTTAGAATTGGGTCTGCGGCGCGAGTAAAAACATAAGGCGTTGAATGAGACGGAAAGCGCACAGAGGAAAAGGCAATTTGCCTAGGGAGCGCGCATGCATTTCGTAGCCAAACCAACAGAGGTCGCCTTTTGGAACAGTCGGGATGGAAATTGGTCGCTTAAGGAGGGAGAGCGATGGTATGTGGCGCGTTCTCTCCCACGACAAGAGGCGCGAGCCGAATTTCACCTTCTTCGTCAGGGTTTTCCCGTATTTCTTCCGCGCGCGACGAAAACGGTTCGGCATGCGCGAAAATTGCGAACGGTAAAAAGCCCTGTCTTCCTGAGCTACATGTTCGTTGTTCTCGACATCGATCGGGATCAATGGCGATCAGTGAATGGTACCAGTGGCGTATCCAGCTTGATCATGCAGGGAGAAACGCCGCAACCGGTCCCTGACGGCGTCGTCGAAAATCTGCTCGATCTTACCGACGAAGAAGGTCTCGTTTGTTTTGATCGCAGTTTGCGGCAAGGGCAGCCCGTGCGAGTGGTTACGGGTCCTTTTGCTAACGCAATCGGCACACTGGACCGGTTTGACCCCAATGGGCGCGTGCGCGTGCTGCTCGACATTATGAAAGGCAGAGTGCCCACATATCTGGACCGCTCCGCGTTGGAAGCGGCGTGAAGCGCGTGGCGAGGGCCAGATAACTATCTGCGGAAGCGGAGCGACGAGAGTCGCAAGCGACATCTTGGGTCGTAGTCTGATCTTCTCCGCGAAAGCTTTTTGATGTTCAGCGCCGCAGCAGGGCTGCGGCGCTAATATTTGAGCGCAACGGATGAAGCGAGCGCTTCACCCGAACGGCGGTAGCATGGATCGAATTAAAACTTAACCTCTTGCCTTCGCCGCTCCCAGCAATCTTTGCGAACAGGGGCGATAAATGAACGTTATCGCCTGTGTGGAATATAACACTCGTCGTGCGTAAACCATCCCTGGGTGACATCTGTCACGCGCACAAGCGCGGATTGGCCCACTGGAACTGACCTGCCCCTGAACTTTCATCCAACGGCAATTAGAGTCCCGTTTGTTGATACGCCCGAGGGCGCGGGTGGAGCAACAGGCGATCGGCGGAGCTGGTCGGGGTTGCGCAGCCGATCGCCTGTTGCGGTGAGATTGGCCGCATATTCCGCCGGCGTCGCGTAGCCGAGCGAAGAATGCGGGCGGCGATGATTGTAGAACAAGGTTTGAGAACGCCCACGGGACCGTGCTTCGGAAGCTTTTGTATCCGTGGCATCCTTGGTTTGAGCTTCAGGTCGCCGTTCATGAAGCGATCGAGAAGTCTGACGGCGTCGTTTTCCGTTGCACGGTGAGCGGATCTGAGGCGGATCGCTGGCTGGAGGTTCCGGCCTGGATGTTCGAGCGAGCCGCCTGGGCGGATCAGGCCCTGACGGATGCGCCATTTATCGACATCAAGGCGCTCTCGGCGCTGGCCGACCTGTTTCGGGAGGTGTTTAAGGTTCGGGCGACATCATCGAATGCTCCGCTTTCGGGCGCATCAGAACCCTCTCACGAACGGAATCGGAGAGAGGCCCATGTCAGCATCGACGCCAACGCCGCTGTCAATAGGCGCCAGGGACAGCCGAAGAGTACGTGCAGGCGCTCGAGCCAGACAATCACAGCAGATCGACCTGTTCGGAGACGAAAGGCAGAGCGCGCCGGCGCCGACGTGGCAAGAACTGCCGGTGGAGACGCGGGCCGCACTGACCAACCTGATGGCGCGGTTGATCCTGGAGCATGTTCAGGAAAGCAGGACCGGATCAGCGACGGAGGCCGGCCATGATCTCTGACAAAGTCCGTCCCCATCACCTGGAGCGCAAGGCGCTGCTCTATGTGCGCCAATCTTCGGCCCATCAGGTTCTGCACAACCGCGAGAGCAGCACGCTGCAATACGCCATGCGAGACCGGCTGAAGATGCTTGGCTGGTCAGAGATCGAGATCATCGATGACGATCTCGGCCGTTCGGCGGCGGGCGGCGTCCAGCGCGCCGGCTTCGAGCGGATGGTCGCACAAGTGTGCCTCGGAAAAGTTGGCGCCGTTTGCGCGCGCGAGGTATCGCGCTTCGCACGCAACAGCCGTGACTGGCAGCAGCTGATCGAGATGTGCCGGGTGGTTGACACCGTCCTGGTCGATCAGGAGACGATCTACGCGCCACGGCTTGGCAATGACCGGTTGCTGCTGGGACTGAAGGGTAGCCTCAATGAGTATGAACTCGATCTTTTACGTCAGCGTTCGCTCTCGGCTCGTTACGAGAAGGCGCGCCGCGGCGAACTCGTCGTCAGCGCGCCGGTTGGCTTCGTGAAGGCAGGCGACCGCTACGAGAAAGACCCAGACCGGCGGGTTCAGGAAGCGATCACACTGGTCTTCGACAAGGTGCTGGAGCTCGGTAGCGCGCGGCAGGCGCTACTCTGGTTCCTCGAACATAATCTCGATCTGCCGGTGAAGGGCAAGGATGGCGACACAGCCTGGCGGCGTCCGAACTATGCCACGATCCACCGTATGATCGAGAACCCCATCTACGGCGGCGCCTACGCGTATGGTAAGACGTCCGCCGGCATGGGCTATGGCGCTGCCGGCGTCGGCGTAAAGATCAGGCGCAAACAGCGAGCCGATTGGCTGGCGCTAATGCCCAACGCACATGAAGGCTATGTCAGCTGGGAGAGGGCCGAGACGATCCGCACAATGGTCAGCAGCAATGTTCCCACCAGCCGTCATCATGGGGCGCCGAAGCATGGCGCCGCCTTGCTCGCGGGCCTCATCCGCTGCCGCCGCTGCGGACGCAAGCTGACGCTCCGCTACTCAGGCGCCAAACACCACATCCCCCGTTACAGCTGCAGCCGTGGCTGGATGGACAACGGCGAGCCCCGCTGCATCGCCTTCGGCGGATTACGTGTCGATGACGCCATTGAGGATGCGCTCCTGACCGTTGTCGGCCCCGGCGCCATCGCCGCCGCCGTCGCCGCGGAGAAGGACGTAGTCCAGCGGCGGGATCAGGTGCGCGATGCTTTGAAGCGCGATCTCGAAGCAGCGCGCTATGCCGCCGACCGCGCGTTCCGGCAATATGACGCCGCCGATCCGGTCAACCGTCTGGTGGCGGGCGAACTGGAAGCGCGCTGGAATAAGGCGCTCGCGCGTGTCGCGGAGATCGAAGGCAAGATCGCCACTCACGACGCCGCTATGCCCACTGCCGTCGTGGATCCGCAGGAGCTCGCTACGCTTGCTGCAGACCTCAAAACCATCTGGTCCGCCCCCTCAAGCGATGCGCGGATAAAAAAGCGCATCGTGCGCACCGTGATCAAGGAGGTGGTGGCCGATATCGACACCGAGGCGGCTGAGATCGTTCTCGTGGTCCACTGGATCGGCGGCGTCCACAGCGAGATGCGTCTGCCCAAACGCCGCCGCGGCCAGCGCAACAGCACCGCAGCCGATGTCATTGCCGCTGTTCGCCAGCTCGTGGCGATCGCCAATGATGATGTCATCGCCGGCATCCTCAACCGGAATGGCCTCGTCACGGGTCACGGCAACCGGTGGACACGTGAGCGCGTCACTTCGCTACGTTCGCATCACCGCATTCCAGTGCATAGGCCGGCAGAAGACGGGGATGAGCCTTGGCTCAATCTCAGCAAGGCCGCGCGGCTTATGCATATCGCACCGAAGACTCTCAGATTGGCAGCGGAGACGGGCGAGATCGAGGCCATCCATCCTTTGCCTGACGGTCCCTGGATCTTTGCCCGCGCCGCTCTCACAACATCAGCGGCTCGATCCATCACCGAACGGGCGCGACAGAACCCAAAATACCCCACGGGATCACATCCCAACCAGCAAAGCCTCTTCCCTTCAATCACATAGACAGATGGGTGTTCTGATGCGCAGTTGTAGTCGCTGACCCATGCGCCGATCTTCTCCCGCGCGTGGTCGAGGCCGAAGAACAGAGTTTCGTTCAGCAGCTCATCGCGCATACGACCGTTGAAGCTTTCGCAGAAGCCGTTCTGCATGGGCTTGCCCGGCGCAATATAATGCCACTCGATCTTGCTTTTGGTCGCCCAGGAGAGGATGGCGTTCGAGGTGAATTCCGTCCCGTTATCAGAGACGATCACTCCAGGTTTTCCGCGCCCACGGATCAGCGTCGACAGCTCACGGGCGACACGCTTGCCCGAGATCGATGTGTCGGGGATCGCCGCCAGGCATTCGCGCGTCACGTCGTCGACGATGTTGAGGACGCGGAACCGCCTGCCGCAGGCGAACTGGTCATGCACGAAGTCCAAAGACCAGCGCGCATTCGGCCTTGGCTCGACAACGATCGGCGCCCGCGTGCCGACAGCGCGGCGGCGGGCCCGGCGTTTGCGCACCGTAAGCCCTTCTTCGCGGTAAAGCCGGTAGAGACGGTTTTTGCCCGAGCGCTCGCCTTCCTGGCGCAGCAGGATGAACAGCCGCCGATAGCCAAAGCGTCGGCGGGCGTTGGCGAGTTCCCGAAGTCTTTCGCGCAGTTCCCGATCCGCCGGCCGCTTTGGCGTATAGCGAACCGTCGTGCGGTCGATGGCGACGATGTTACAGGCCCGACGCTCCGACAGGCCCATGACGGCCCGAAGGTGCGCGACGGCTGCGCGCTTCACGGCGGGCCCTACCATTAATGGGATGGTCCGCCCCGTCCTCCCGCCGCAGAATGCGGCCCCTTGGCACAGGAGGATTGGCTATGGCGGAACGTAACAAACCAAAGGACGCAGCCGTGTTCGGCGTCGATATCGGTAAGAATGTTTTCCACGTGGTCGGGATCGACGCATCCGGCGCGCCGATCCAGCGAGCGAGCTTTCGGCGGGATACGCTGCTGCAATTTTTTGAGCGCGCGAAGCCGACGGTCGTTGGCATGGAAGCCTGTCCAGGCTCCCAATGGCTGGCGCGAAAGATTATGGCCTTCGGACACAGGGTCCGGATCGTCCCCGCGAGGTTCGTCAAACCTTACGTCAAGTCCAACAAGAACGACATCATCGACGCGGAGGCAATCGCCGAGGCGGTCTCGCGGCCAACAATGCGCTTCGTCGAAGTGCGCTCGCCGGAACAGATCGATCTCCAGGCGCTGCACCGCGTCCGTGACCGGATGGTGGCCCAGCGGACACGACTCGTCTGTCAAATGCGCGCCTTTTGCCTGGAATACGGCATCGCGATGCATCAGGGCGTCGGCAGATTCAAGGCAGACCTGCCAAAAGTCCTGACGAATGAAGAGAACGATCTTACGCCAGCGATGCGCAAGCTGCTCGCCAGCCTCTTCGAAGATGTGCGACAGCTCGAGGCGAGAATCTCTGAGATCTCGCGCGAGATCGAAGCGACAGCGGCAGCTGATGACACCGCCCGGCGTTTGATGACGATCCCGGGTATTGGACCGCTGGCGGCGACGGCGCTGCTCGCAGCGGCAGGCAAAGGCGCGCAGTTTAAAAAAGCTCGAGATATGGCGGCTTAGCTCGGACTTACGCCGCGCGAATATTCAACCGGGGGCAAGACGACGTTGCTCGGGATCAGCAAGCGAGGAAACGCCTATCTGCGCCGGCTTCTGATCCACGGATCCCGGTCATGCCTGCTACACTTGGACCGAGCGCGGGATCGGCTTGGTGGCTGGCTCGGGCGGCTTCAGAGCCGAATGCACAACAACAAAGCGGTTGTGGCGCTTGCCGCCAAGGTCGCACGCATCGCCTGGGTGGTCATGACGACGCCCGGCGCAACCTATGAGAAGCGCGGTCCGGCAGCAGCCTGATTGCCTTTTCTACAGACTGCGAGGTTCGGGAGAGTGATGACGAAACAGTTGATCGGCACGCCGTAAGCTCTGGGCAAAAAACCGGGCTTCGAGCCCGCACCATTATTCGAGAACGGCGTGTGCGCATCTCATCATGGCCTGGCTGCAACAGCAGCTCGCTCGCGAGAGGCCGGATACATTTATGCAGACTGGAACGTCAGAACAAGCGCGACCCTTGCACGGACGGGGCGGACCATACATTTTTTCCCAGAAGCTCTCGCAACGCTGCTGCCTCGAGCATCTGGTCCGCCAGAAGCCTCTTCAGCTTTGCGTTCTCGTCCCCCAACGCCTTCAGCCGCTTGGTTTCGGAAGCGTCCATGCCGCCGAATTTGGCTTTCCAATTGTAGAGCGTCGCTTCCGAAACCGCGTATTTGAGCGCCAGATCCGCGACCTTCGCGCCCGCTTCCTGCTCCCGTAAAATCCCGATGATCTGCTCTTCCGTGAACCGCTTCTTCTTCATCTCGTCCGTCCCTGCAATGGGTCGGACTCTAATCGAAGCTGGAGGAACTTTTCAGGGGCAGGTCAGAACGATTCCCGCCGTAATGGAATTCAGGCGGGCGAGGGCCATTCAACAGGGCATGCGTCTCCAGAGCACGTGCGCCCCGCTGGCTGTGGCAAGACAGCTGCCGATGCCAGAGCACGTGACGTGATGCCACAAGCGCTCGGCCCCGCTTGTCGTCATTCACACACAATGACGTGTCACGTCGGCGCAAAAATCAAAGCGATCCAACCCTTCGGAGGAATTCGTGTGCTAAAACGTAAATCAATTCTTGTTACGGGTGGTGCAGGATTTCTCGGATCGCATCTATGTGACCGATTAATTGGTGCTGGCCACGAAGTGGTATGTCTTGATAATTTTTTCACGGGGACCAAACAAAACATCGAGCATCTGATTGGTAACAAGCGTTTCGAGCTGATGCGGTTCGACGTGACCTTTCCACTCTATATCGAGGTGGATGAAATCTACAACCTTGCCTGCCCCGCTTCGCCCGTTCATTATCAGCATGACCCCGTGCAGACGACGAAGACGAGCGTACATGGCGCGATCAACATGCTTGGCCTTGCGAAGCGCCTCAAGTGCAAAATCCTTCAGGCGTCCACGAGCGAGGTTTACGGCGACCCAAATGTACATCCCCAGACCGAAGACTATTGGGGTAACGTGAATCCGATCGGCATGCGCTCGTGCTACGATGAAGGGAAACGTTGCGCCGAAACGCTCTTTTTCGACTACCGACGCCAGCATGGACTCCCCATCAAGGTCGCCCGCATTTTCAATACATACGGGCCGCGTATGCATCCAAGTGACGGCCGGGTCGTCTCTAATTTCATCGTGCAGGCCTTGAAGGGTGAGCCCATCACGATCTACGGCGACGGCAGCCAGACGCGATCTTTCTGCTACGTGGATGATCTCATCGAGGGACTCATCAGGTTGATGGGGACCGACCCAAGCTTTACTGGTCCCGTGAACATCGGCAATCCGAACGAATTCACCATACGGGAGCTGGCTCTGAAAGTGATCGATCTCGTCGGCTCCCGCTCGAAGCTCATGGAGATGCCATTGCCGTCGGACGACCCTATCCAGAGACGACCCAACATCTCGCTCGCGGAGGAGGCGCTCTCCTGGAACCCGAATATTCAGTTGGAAGAGGGGTTGAAGAAAACGATCGCGTATTTTGAAATCCGCCTTTCCGCGGAAGCACAGAGCCGAACTCATGGCTCCCCTAGCCCCGCGCGAATGGAGACAAGACTCAATTAGATGAATGCGTTGCAAACCATACCGTTCATTATCTTGGGTTTGGCGGTCGTGCTCGCTCTCGTGCTGCCTCCAAGACGGGATCTATGCGTCTCGATCGCTCTCATGCCCTGGTTTGGCTTGACGCCAGACATTGGCGTGGCTATCGCGCTATCGAAATACATCGCCGCGCTGCTGATTTTTAAATACTTCCTGAAACGGCCTCTCAATCTTTCGCAGTTTCCGGGCGGCATTATCTTGCTTTCGATCTTCGCGCTCGGGATCGCGTCAGCTGCCTTTTCCATCGCGACTCTCGGGGACGCGACCGAGTTTGCGGGTGGAGCGATGCGCAACGGCTGGATGCGGGTCATCGTCGTCCTCGTCAATCTGGTTCTGTCGGTCGCGCCGATCATTCTGATGGCAGGGGCCAGGACCGAGGAGTTAAAGTATTTATTGAAAACTTATATCGTTTCGGTTTTGGTTCTCTGCGTGATTGGCGTCGTACAGTTTGCGATTCATCTCGTGACCGGTTTTGACATTTTGCCGCTGGGCATTTTGACGGGTACGGAGGAGACTATCCGGTCCGGCACACTGACAATCGGCGGATCGTCCTGGTTGCGTCCGGGCGCCTTCGCCGGAGAGCCCAAGGGGCTGGGCACCGCGGCCGCCACGGCGACATTGCTGCTCCTCGCTTTCAGTCATGAAATTTTCGCTAGAAAGATGACGAGACTTACCGCAATCGCGTTGACGCTCGTAACAATTTACCTGACGCAATCGACGTCAGCGTTCATCGCGATCTTCGTCGGCGTAGCAGTCTACTACGGCCTCAAGCTCGTTGGACGTCCGCTCTCAAAGCCCCAGGTTTTCCTCTTGTATTTGCTTTTCTCTGTTGGTCTGCTTGTTGTTATGCTCGACCGGACGACCGAAGCCTTTGTCGAGACCTTCGACCCGGATTTTTACACTTATGACGGCTCTATTTTCGACACGATCTACCGGCGCACCTTTTCTCGTCTTGACGTCGAGGATTTTGACTGGGTCATTCTAAAAACCATGAGCGACGATCCCACGTCTGTCGTTATGGGTCGCGGATTCGGTTTGGGGCATCTCTCGACTGATCACAATATACCGAGAGTCTGGCGTCATTACATGGAGGGTCGCATCATCTTCCCTAAGACCGGCCTAACCTATTTATTCGTCAGCGGCGGCGTGCTCGGCATTTTCCTCGGCGCGGCGTTCCTCGCTGCGCTGACGCCCGCAATTGGCGGAGACGTTCGGAGAACGCCCCAACTGAAAGTGTGTTTCGTGCGGCAGGTGCAACAGGCTGCAATCCCGCTGGCGCTTCTCTTTCTTCTGCGCATTTACATTTTCGATAGCGCCCTCTTTATAACGGGCGCACTATCGTTGCTGCTCAAGCACATTCCATCCGAGCCGGCGTTCGGTCCGATGTCGGGCAGATATCCTTCGAAGCGGCCGACTAGTGGAACGACTCTAACGCTTGATGCCAGCGAAGTCAGCGTGAAGTGGAATGAGAAAAGTTCGTGGCGGGCGAGCTATTGGTGCCGCTTTGGATGCTTGTGGGTGATGCAGATTTTATCCAGTTGGGTTGTAGCCAGTACACACGCGCGCGCGTCATACAGGGGCAGTAGATGATCAGTCACTCGAACAAGCTTTTCGCGCGGGAGATCGCCAGGAAGATCGGGTTGGAGGTTGCCCCCAGCAATCTCAACACCCGTTTTGATCTTCGATTGAAATACCTACTCGATACGCTGAATCCGGATTACCTGCTCGATGTCGGCGCCAACCGAGGCCAGTTTGCCGGACAGGTGTTCACATCAGGATTCAAGGGAACAATGGTCTCGTTCGAGGCGCTCCCGCATGTGTATGGCGAACTGACCAAGAAGGCCGAAGCGTATGGAGGGCGGTGGAAGGTTGCGCCGCGGTTCGTTCTCTCCGACTCAGACGGTTCCGTGACGTTTCACGTCAGTAATAACTTCGCGAGCAGCTCGATGCTCGAGTTCACCGAATACTCGACGGAGCGCAGCGTTGCTCTCCAGGAGCGTGAAGCGATCGAGGTCCAAACGCGGCGTCTCGACGATCTTCTGCCGGAGATGGGGATCGAGCCGCAACGCCCCTTCCTCAAACTCGACGTGCAGGGCGCGGAGCACAAGGTTCTCGCCGGCGGGACTTCGATTCTTGAACGCGCGCAAGGCGTGCTTTGCGAAGTGCTCCTTGTTCCCTTCTACGAGGGACAGGCGTCGTGGCGCGAAATCGACGCCTTCATCATTCAGAGAGGATTCGACCTTTGGGATTTGAATCCGGTGATGAGGGTCATGGAAACAGGGCAACTGGAAGCGCTGGATCTTGTCTACGTGCGGCGGAAGTGACAGAGACGCGATCGTTTGAAGGGGCCACGTTAGCGGATCAATTGGAGCGGTTGGGATGAGGACGCAGATTAAGGAAGCCCTGGAAAGGTTATCTGGAGGTCGGGTATGGCTCGAGCCTGCATCTGATTTCTTAGCCGTTGCGGATCTATTGCATGCCTTGCGCCCGCGCGCGATCAAGACTCCTCTGATCAGGATCGGCGGGGATGGCGACGGCGGCTATTTGCTGCCCGACGATCTCGCTGGCGTCACGGCCTGCATTTCACCGGGCGTTTCCGACACCGTGACCTTCGATCAAGCAATGGCGGATCGCGGCATCGAGGTCTTCATGGCTGACGCCTCCGTCAAGGGACCGCCAATCCAAAATGACCGTTTTCACTTCGTCAAGAAGTTCCTGGACGTCTACGAGGATGACACGCACATGCGTCTTGACTCCCTCTGCGCTATGGTGTCGCCAGACGGAGACCGTATCCTGCAGATCGACATCGAGGGCGCAGAGTATCGCGTAATTCTCGATGCGAGCGACGAAGCGCTCAAAAGCTTCAGGATCATCGTGGCCGAATTCCACCATCTGACGCGGATGTTCGGAAAATTCCAGTTCGACGTGATCAGAGCGACATTCGAAAAACTCCTGCGGTTCTACGACGTCGTCCATATCCATCCAAACAATGTTTGCGGGCCTACTGTCCGCGGGTCCCTGTCGATCGCGCCGGTGATGGAGTTCACCTTCTATCGGAAGGATCGGGTCGAGATCGACGAGACGAGAAGATTGGACTTCCCGCATCCGCTTGACGCCAACAATCTGAATAACAGGCCCACTTTGCCTCTTCCGGAATGCTGGCAGTAGGGGACTAACAGCAAGAATATTGTATCGCTCCGTCGTCAGAGAAACCTTGACCTGCGGCTGGCATGGCGGATAGGGCGAGCGCGAGAACTACGCTGCGACTCAAAATCATTGCGGCGAAGCTTGTCGCAGAACGTTTCTACGATCGAGAAAGGAAAACTTATGCCGCGCTCGCTAACCGAAAATGCACGAATTGCAGGGGGAATGATAGTCGCTCCCTGGCTCTATCTGGCCGGCCGCGCCCTGAAGTCTCGGGCTCTACTCGAAAGCGCTGCACGGCGAGATCACTTGTTCGTGAGAGCGCATGAAGCCCTTGTGCGGAGCAAGCCGAAAGCCGCCAACGTGCTGTTTGGCCAGTTGCTGATGGCTGTCGAGCTTGTCGCCGCAACGAAGAATGGGGCGGAGGTTCCGATAAGGAAATATATAACCGTCTCTGAGTCCCAAATCCTGCAGGATCTTTTCGCCGTTCTGGTGGCTGGCGAGAAGCGCGGGCGTTATTTTGTTGAAGTCGGGGTCGGCAACGGCAAGACCATTTCGAACACCTACATCCTCGAAAAAGAATTCGGTTGGGACGGCGTCCTGGTTGAGCCAAACCGGACGTTTCACGAGCCGATCCTTGCTTCCAGAACTGCTAAACTCGACCGACGCGCCGCTGCCTCCCAAGGTGGCCAACATCTGAAATTTGAGGAAGCTGTGGAATTCGGCGAGTTTTCCCGCCTCGTCGGGGCCGGCAACCTCGCTACTGGCGAGGTCTGGCGTGAGTTGCCTCCGGGCGAGCATCGAACCTACGACGTCGAGACCGCGACGCTAACGCAGATTCTCGATGAAGCCGGCGCGCCAAACGTCATCGACTACCTTTCTCTCGACACCGAGGGCACTGAGCCGGACATTATCGCGGGCATCGATTTCTCAAAGTATCAGTTCCAGGCGATCACGATCGAAACGGACTACCGCCCGGGCGTAAGAGAAGGTCTGGTGGAGAAACTAGGCGCGCACGGATACAGGCAGATTTTCGGCGCGTTCTCCGGTTTTGACACTTGGTTCGTCCATTCGTCGACTACCTCCCCTTACATTCCTTAAGCCCCCGCGGCCGGACCATGAGGTTCGTCAAACTCGAAGGGCTCTTGAAGCGCGCCCGATCATCACTCGAGAGGATCAGGCGCTCGCCTGTCGCGAGCACCGTTCTCGTCAATGGAGCAGCGAACGTCGTCAGGCTTTCTATTTCCCTCGCGACCATTCCGGCGCTTTTGCGAAATCTCGGTCAGGATGGACTGGGGATTTGGATGATCGCCATGTCTTCCATGGGCATCATCGGGTTCGTGAACGCGGGCCTTGCGAGCGCCGTCATCTCCGGCGTGTCGCGAGCGACGAGCCAAAAAGGAGGCCGAGACGCTCGCAACCGCGAGGCGACCTCGGGCATGGTTTTGGCCGCGATGTGCGGCACCGCATTGATCGCGATCGGATTGCCTCTGAGTTCATTCGTTGACTGGCAGGCTCGCCTTTCCCTCGTCGGCAACATATCGGCGAGTGACGTGGAGCGTCTGATGGGAGTGCTGGTAGTCACTCTTGGGGTCGGCTTCCCGTCGAATGTTCCGAAGTTCGTGCTCCTCGGTGCGATGCGTGGTCCTGCTGCTTATGCGCTGGACCTGATTTCCGCGATCATTTCGGGCTTGCTGCTGTTGCTCGCCATCTTAGAGAGACTTCCGATATATTGGCTCGCTTTCTTCTTTCTCGCCCCCCAGATGCTGACGCTCCTGGCAGGCGGCGCCCTTCTTCTCAGACGCGAGGGGATCAGCTTCTACCGTCCCCGCGACTTCTCGTTCGTCACGTTCCGGCATCTTTTCCGCGAGGGGTCGAAACTCGCCATCAGCCAGGCCGCCTTTGCTATTTCCACCCATTCAGATCTGACGCTCATCGGCATAATCGCCGGCGCGTCATCCGCGGCGACATATGGGGTGGCGCAAAGACTTTTCGGGATACCTGTTATGTTCGCCGGTATCCTCAACGACGCTTTGTGGCCGGCGTTGAGCAAGGCGGATGCGGAAGGCCGCGCCGAGTGGGTCAGGGGCGTTTTCATGAAGGTGCTGTTGATCACTGGATTTCTCATGTCTGTCATGGCGATCATTCTCTTGATTTATTATGACAAGATCGTCTTCTTATGGCTCAAGCAAACGGTGACCTCGGACTGGCCGATGCTGTCCGGATTCGGCGTGTGCATGATCATCAACATGATCGTGCATACCAGCGATGCGCTTCTCAAGGCGCTCAGAAAAACTGGGACAATCGCCAAGGCCATGTCGACCATGATGCTCATCAACGTGGTCTTGTCTTTCCTGTTGATCCACGCGATCGGAGCGGCAGGCGCCATTTGGGGAACGGTCATCGCCTACATCATTTGTCTCGTTATCCCATATGGGCAGACGATTCGCCGCATTCTCTGGAATCCACCCGGAACCGCCGTCGCCGCCGCCACGGTGGAGCGGCTTTCATGAAAATTTCCGTGATTATGCCGTCCTACAATCAGAGCTGCTTCGTCGAGGCGGCGCTGGAGTCGGTTCTCGATCAGGACTACGAGCAAAAGGAAATCATCTTCATCGACGGCGGCAGCACGGACGGCACGATGGAGGTCGTGAGGCGCTACGAAGATGAGCTTGCGTATTGCGTCTCCGAAAAAGACGAAGGGCAGAGCGATGCGCTCCGCAAGGGGTTCGAGAAAGCGACCGGCGATGTGCTCACTTGGCTCAACACGGATGATCTCCTCTTGCCCGGAGCGCTGAGCGCCGTCGCGGAAATTCTATCCGGCGACCCAAAGATCGGTTGGGTGGCGGGCAATGTGGTGTGGATCGACGTCGAGGACAGAATCCTCAACTGCAGAAAGGCCGAGACCCACTCGAATCTTGCTCTTCGGATGGGGATCTTCTCGGCCTGTGGACCCTCCGCCTTCTTCCGCAAGTCGCTCTACGAGGATGTCGGCGGCGTCAACTTGCGGCTCCACTACATGATGGACACGGATCTCTGGTGGCGATTCATCATGAACGGCTACGAATTTCGCCGACTCACGCGTTATGCGTGGGCGTTGCGTCTGCACGAGAGCGCCAAAATGTCCGGGCACCTTTTCGCCGATCCCGAGAGCGCGGCCCAGAAACGCATTGCCGCCGCGAAGGCCGCCGAGCACGCGCATATCAACCAAATTCGGGCCGGCTACTGTCGTCCCGCTTCGACGCTTGCCCGCACGGCTGTCCAGTCCTTGTCGCGGCTGTCCTCTCCGCGATATCTGCGCAGCCTCTATGATAGCAGAGTATGGAAGGGCCGAGACGTCGCCGAACTCGCGAAACGCCAATGACCCAACGCGCTTTGACCGTGTGGTGGGGAATTCCATGCAAGAGCGCGGTCCCCGTGTTCCGCGCCTTCGCCGAGGATCTGGGGTGGGACGACGTTGCCTTTGTCTCGCTCCGCGCGATGCCAGCCCGACGGCTCAAACTTGGCTGGGTGACGCCGCCGCACGGGAGCATGCCGCTCAGCGTTCTCGACGACGAGTCATGGCGCTACGCCGTGGACAAACAACTCGATACACGACGCGGCGTCCACATAGTCAATGGCGTTTACCACGACGAACGCGTCGCCTATGTCGCCAAGAGGCTTGCGTCGGATAATCGTTCCTTTGGCGTTATCATGGAAGCGCCGTCCAATCTGGATGTCGGCCTGAAGCGTATCGCAAAGACGATCCTCGCGCCGATCATCACGCCAATGAGGACATGGTCTGTCGCGCGCAAAGCGTCCTTCGTTCTCTCGGCCTCCGGCGATCGCCAGAAAGCCTTCGAACGGCTCGGCTTCGAGCGCGACCGCATCTTTCCATTCGGCTACTTTCCGAACTTTCCTTACGTCGAACGCGGGGAAGCGTCCGCTTCGGAACTGCGCGTCTTGTGTATCGGCTATTTGGAGCCGTTCAAAGGACAAGACTGTCTGATTCAGGCTCTTTCGCTGTTGCGCGCGCGGGGCGCGCCGTTCAGTTGCGCCATCACGGGCTTTGGCTCCGCCGCCGAAGATCTGCACTCCCTTCGAGATCGGCTGGGACTGCAGGGAGACGTTTCTTTCGAGGGCGTCGTCTCCAATGAAAGATTGAGCGAACTATTCCGCTGGGCGAACGTGCTGGTCGCGCCGGGGTTCGAGGAACCCTGGGGGATCAGGGTCAATGAGGCGCTTTTGTCGGGTTTGCCCGTGGTCGTAAGCGACGGCGTCGGCGCCAGGGAACTCGTCGACGCCAGCGGCGCCGGAGAGGTATTCACGGCTCGTTCCGCATCGTCTTTGGCGGATGCGATGCAGCGGGCGCTCGAACGGCTGCAGAGCGGCGATCTGATGGAGACTGTCCGCCGGTTTCGCCCGCGTATCGAACCGAAGTCGGCTGCGCTTTACATCGCGCAAGTGATCGACTATGTCGAAAAGCAAAGCGAGGCCACGTCGCGCGGAGTTGTCGAACCACGGCCGTCACCCCCCTGGTTTGAACGGCAAGCGCTTTGACCCGGTCCTTTCGCATTTCGCAGGTCGTCACTTCCGTCGAAGCGCAGGCGTCGGGACCTTCCTATACGGTGCCGCGTCTCAGTACTGCCCTGGCTGACCTGGGTCATTCGGTTCATTTGCTGACGCTTGGTCCGCCATCGACCCAACAGACGGGAAGTCTACTGCATACGCGGTATCGGCAAGACTTTCTTGATTGGCCGCTTCTGGGCAGGCTGTGCTTCTCGCACGAGCTGGACCGAGCCCTCACTTCCGAGTCCTTCGATTTCTTTCATACGCACGGACTTTGGTTGATGCCTAACGTTTATCCGGCTTGGGCCGCGCGCGCCCAGGGGCGACCCTTCTTGTTATCGCCGAGAGGTATGTTGGGCAAGGACGCTCTCCAGTTTTCGCGCTACGTCAAAAAACTGTTCTGGCTCCTTTCGCAGAGTAGAGCTACGATATCGGCCACGTGTCTCCACGCCACGAGCGATCAGGAATACGAGGACGTCCGAGCTTATGGCCTGACGCAGCCTGTGGCGGTCATTCCCAATGGCGTGGATTTGCCCGCGCTCGCCGCCGAGAGGCCGTTTAGCGCGACCCCGACGGTGCTTTCGCTCGGTCGCATTCACCCAAAAAAAGGCCTCGACCGTTTGATCCGCGCCTGGAAGAACGTCGAGGCGGATTTCCCGCTTTGGTGCCTTGAGATCATTGGCCCAAGCGAAATCAATCACGCGGAGCAATTGACGAGGCTCGCGTTGGAACTCGACTTAAAGCGTGTAGTTATTTCGGGGCCCGTATTCGGCGAGGAGAAGAAGCGGCGATTGGAGGAAGCCGAGGTCTTTGTGCTGAGCACGCTTAACGAAAACTTTGCGATGACCGTGGCGGAAAGCCTCGCTTTGGAGACGCCGGTCATTTCAACAAAAGGCGCTCCCTGGTCCGGGCTCGAAACCAATGGGTGCGGCTGGTGGATCGATCATGGGGTGGAGCCGCTCTCGCGGGCGTTGCGTGAGGCGATGTCGCTTCGCGCGGAGCGGCGGCGCGCAATGGGCGCGCGCGGCCGCGAGTGGATGGCGCGAGACTTTGGCTGGTCCGCCATCGCATTGCAGATGACGCAGACGTATGAATGGCTGTATGAGGGCGGAGAACCGCCCGCCTTTGTGCGTCTCGACTGAACGAGGGCTAACTTGGACGTTGCCGGCAATCGCCGGGCGGTGAAATGGAATCGCCACGAACAACTCGGCCGTTTGCTTTGGTTATTCGCGCATCCATTCTTCATCCTCCCGCCGCGTTCCTTCTGGGCCTGGCGGCGCGCGCTGCTCCGCTTGTTCGGCGCGCGAATTGGACGGCACGCGCATATCTACCCGACGGTGCGGATCGCTATCCCCTGGAACCTCGAAGTTGGGGACTATTCGGCCATTGGAGACCGCGCAATTCTTTATTCCCTTGGTCCAATTCGTATCGGCCGCGAATCGACAATATCTCAAGGCGCGCATTTGTGCGCTGGGACGCACGATTTTCGCCGCGGGGATATGCTTCTTCTCAAACTTCCCATCACGGTTGGGGACCGGGTCTGGATTTGCGCCGACGCCTTTATAGGGCCGAACCGCGCGGTCGGCGACGGCGCGATCGTGGGCGCTCGGGCTGTCGTTTCGAGGGATGTAGAGCCGAATCAAATCGTCGCAGGAAATCCTGCCCGAGTCATTGGTGAGCGCGAGAGCAAATGACCGAAAACATACTTGCTGTCACGGTTGTCGTTCCCGGCAAGAACGAGGAAATCAACCTCCCGCGATGTCTCGATCGGTTGAGCCGCTTCAAGGAAGTGATCGTGGTCGATTCCGCGAGCGCGGATCGAACCGTCGAGATCGCCCGTGAGCGCGGCGCGAAAGTGTTGCAGTTCGGATGGAACGGGCAATATCCGAAGAAGCGCAACTGGGTTTTACTGAACCAGAGGTTTTCGACGGAGTGGGTGCTATTCCTCGACGCCGACGAATTCGTCACCGACGCATTCTGCGATGAGGTCGCGAGGGCGGTCACGTCCGGCGCTTATGACGGATTTTGGCTAAACTACAGAAACTATTTCCTTGGACAAGAACTCAGGCATGGCGTCACGCAGCGCAAGCTCGCGCTCTTCAAGGTCGGCAAGGGGCTATACGAGCGCATCGACGAGCAGGCCTGGAGTCCGCTCGATATGGAGATCCACGAGCATCCGATCATCGAGGGCGCGACGGGGGAGATTTCGACTCGGATCGACCATCGCGACGATCGCGGCATTGCGAAATTTCTCGAAAGGCACAGGGATTACGCCGTATGGGAGGCGAATCGCATTCTGCTTCTTGAACGCCAATCGAGTAAGAGCGCTCAACTGACGAGCCGTCAGCGCTTCAAATACGCGAACATCGAAAACTGGTGGTATCCATGGTTTTACTTCGTCTACACCTACATAGTTAAGCTTGGCTTCCTCGACGGATCTGCGGGGTTCTACTACTCTTTCTACAAGGCTTGGTATTTTCTCTCGATAAGATTGCTTGTTCGTGATTTGCGGCAGGGGCGCGGCCGAACGCTGGCGCAGATCGGCGGTGCGCCGATGGCGATGGAGTGAAACATGTTGCTTCGCCGCGCGCAAAACGCGTTTTTTTCTTCTTTCAGCCGGCTGCCGGCACAGCCAAGAATGCGCATTCTTTCGGGCGGGTGCGGTCTTTTCGGAGACGTCTTCATGGCGCTGAATGGATTGCGATTCGCCGAGCAGAGAAGCCTGCCGTGTTGCGTCGACTGGGACGCGCGGTCGCTATATTTCGATGCCCCCCGTGGCGCGAACGCCTGGGAGTATTTTTTCCAGAGAAGCTGCTTTGGTCCACAAACCCGGATCAGGGCGAGCCTGCCGTATCGGCCTGGGGCGGATGATTTCGAGCCGTATAAGGGCTTGTCCGTTCGACGATCCGTGCATGCCGCGCTCGAACGATATGCGCTCCCGCGGCAGGAAATTCTCGACGACGTGGACGCCTTCATTGCAGGCCATTTCCCGCCGGCCGACGTTATAGGCGTCCATGTGCGGCTCACGGACGCCGCGCGAGGACTGGAACAGCGCAAGGTCGTGTCGCCGGCTCGCTTCATCGAGGAAGCGACAGCGGAAATCGAGCGGCGCCCTGGAGCCAATATCTTTCTCGCGGCGGACGATGAACGCGTCGTTTCCCTATTCTCGGAATGCTTTGGAGACAGACTGATCGTCCAAGCCTGTACAAGATCGACGGACGGCGTCTCCCTGCATGGACACTATGACAAGGGGTCGGATGTGCGCCCGTATTTGAAGGGGCGAGAGGTGATGATCGACGCTCTGCTGCTCGCTCGTTGCACGCATTTGATCCGATCACATTCGCGCGTGACCTGCTACTCGCTTTGCGTAAATCCCTCGTTGACTTACACGGATCTCGACCAAATGCATCTGGGCGTCAATCGCACGCCGTGGCTGCACGAAACTGCCGCAGGATCAGACGGGCCCGCGAGTTGATAACTGCTTGTTGAGGCTACCCCCGGCTGGGCGCCGCCGGCAAACCCTGGGCGGCTCAGATTCTCACTTTGACCACAAAGTTACGGCATGACTTTCTCGTCAATATCGAGTAGGCTTTATGAATAGGATCTGGTTTCTTCTGCCCTTGTTCTTCTTGTTTCATTTTGCCGCTTTCGCATCTCAGGACATCGATCCCCTGGATTGCGGCAATTTTCATCCTTACGACACAGCCCATAAGCCCGTCGAGGGTTTCCCCGTGTTCGACTCGCTGGTGCGGGCCGACAAGGTGGGCGGTCGCTATGGATATTTGAACATCCCCGAGAGCGAGAAGTTAGGTCTTGGCAGATTTACTTTCGTCAACCAGGGCCCGAAACTCTTCGACGAAGAGGCGATTAGAAATCTTGTCGCGACGGCAAGTGCAGCCGACCCTAGTCCTGTGCTTTTCTTCGACATTGAGGACAAACGTTTCCCCTACGACATCCGACACACCTCAAAGGAGGCGGTCAACGGGACAATCACCTATTTCGGCCAGATTGCCGACTGGGTCCATGCCGCTAACCCGCAGGCGAAGCTTGGCTTTTATGGCGCTCCGGTCGTCGGCGACGAACGCACGTTCATCAGCTTCTATTTAATGTGCCTTCGCCAATCCAACCCGCACTGGCGCGACAATCCGCAGAACTTGGCTCCGGAACGGGACATCACTACACGCATAAAGACGGCATACGCAGAACTTGTCGCCGCCAATGACTACATGACGCCTTTGGCCGCCAAGGTCGACATCATCTTCCCCGCCTTTTACACATGGAGGGATGCGTTTCTGTCTGATCCCCTTGGATCGGCCAGCGCATTCTCATGGCATCGCGACGCCGGCTGGCGTGATCTCATGTTGCTCGTTCTGGAGAACGCCCGCCGTTTCGGGAAGCCTGTCTATCCTTTCATCTGGGCGCAATATCACAACATGCTCGCGCCTCCGAAGGGCGGCAGCGAAATTCCCATCGAACTCTGGCGGAAGCAGATTGCGTTCGTCCGTCAACATGCGGACGGCGCCGCTCTGTTCGGCGTCGGGAAAGCGGCGCCTGGCGGGGAATGGCGCGATTTCCAACCTTGGTGGCGCGAGGTCGTGGAAGGCTTGCTGCGATCGAGGCCCGATCGCAAGTCGCCAGCGGCCCCACGGGGCTTGAATGTCACGGCGATGACGCCGACGGCGTCCGACTATACGCAAGTTCTCATAGAATGGCGTGCCGCGGAGGACGATGAAGGCGGCAGCGGCGTGGAAGGATATCGAATCCTCAGAGATGGCGTTTCGATTGCGGACACAGCGGTGACGTCGTTTCGGGACACGCATCTTGAAGCGGGCTCAACTCACGTTTACTCGATTGTCGCCTATGATTTCGGCGGCAACCAGTCGCCGCCATCGCAGAGCGAAACGATCGAACTGAGTCGGTAAAGAAAAGCCGGCTAAGCCTCCGCGGTGCTTTATCCGCCGATGGGCGCTGATAAGGCTGCGCGATACTGGATCGCAGCACCCCTCTTCGATTTGATTTGCTTCGCCTGTGAACTATCGACAATTCTCTAACGCGACGTTTGTTTGGCGTCTTTGGCGCGTTCAGTTTTGCAATGTTTTGCATCTCCCGGGAGCTTCCGTCGCAAATTGCGATGTTGTGTCGTAGTAGCCTGTTGACGAAGTGTAGGCTGGCTGATTCCGTTTCGCGCTGAGAATCGGCTGGGGTTGGCCGATGAGGCGTGAGACCGGGGCGCATGGCGATCTGGTGGTGACATGATCGGAGCATCTGGGCACGCGTTTTGTAGCCATCCGGCGTAGCCTCCCCGGAGGGATACCGCGTCTTGCGACGAGCTTCAGAAGATTGTGCTCGAGGAGGACGTGTTCGTCGAGAACGCCTGCAAGCCCTATTACGCAGCGAAGATGGGTACCTCTTCGCTGCCGCCGGGTTGGCATTTCCGCATGCACATCGTCGGCTTTTTCGAAAGGCTCGACGGCGAGCGAGGCGTCGGGTGGCGCTGCGCGGACTCTTTTTCGCTACGGAATTTTTCTTCGTCTTTCATCGCGCGACAAGGTTTCCGATTATTCGTGGCTGTCGAAAACGCGCTCGCGTCTGCCGCACGAGGTTCTCGAGAAGGTATTCGGCTTCGTGCTGAAGCTCGTCGCCAAGCGCGCCTCGTGAAGGGCGCGCGCATCGGCGTCGACGATTCGATCATGAAGGCGAATGCGGCGCTGCGTAGCATCGTGCGGCGCGACAATGGCGAGACCTATCGCGCGATGCTCGAGCGCATGGCGACGGAAAGCGGGATCGCGACGCCGAGCGCCCGCGGTTTCCTCTTGCGACAGAGTCTCCGCGGCGACCAGCGCCTTCCAGTATGGCCCGATAATCCTTGGAGGGAAGAACGGCTAGCTTCTTGCCATTCGGGGTCTTGATGGTCTGCACCTTGCTCATCCTCTCGTCCTCAATCATAGACCTCACCGCGCGGGGCAACCTTCGTCATGACGATTTCGTTCTCGTCTCGACGAAGATTCTCCAGAAATCGCCCTGCCGCAGGCGCTACGCGTTCGATCCGACAAATGGCGTCTATTGTCCGCCCCTGTCGCTGCACAGGGTCTGTCGACGCGCCGGCGCGCGCCGAGCAGACCCAAATTCGATTTCTGCGAGGCGAATCCCATACGCCCGACGACTTTTATGGGGTGGGGGCGGGACATCGAAGCGAAGTTTCGGGCAAAGCATGAAGTGGCTGCTTGACACCCAGTTGGATGCTATACGGCCGAGTCGGAACGGCTTTCGGTCAAGGCGCGCGAGGCGATCGAGAACGGCCGCAACGAAGTCATTCAGCGCTGCGAGCCTATGGTAGGTCGCGATCAAAAGCATGCTGCACAAAGATCCGTTCAAACGTATGCTCATTGCGCAAGCAACGGTTGAGGCAAAGCCAATAATCGACGATCCTCCGATAGCCGCCAATCGATCGCTGGCCTGGAAGGGCGATGATGTTGATGGTGACGCCCCTCGACCCCAGCATGACGCTGCCGCTCTTGTGCCTTCGATTGCCAAACCTCCGCGCCCATATGCGTGTCTGTTGACCTGAATTTCGATCTTCTCGATCGCGATTCTTTCACTCCTACTCGGGGAACTGCGACCGCATACGATAATACCTGAAACGGTAGAGCATTTTGTCGCCCTCTTAGGATGCGGCGGATTTTCGCGCTAGGGCATACCTTGCCACTGCAACATTCCTTAGTTGGATCGGGCTTGCAGTCCCCTCTGCTCTGTTCGAAATATGCAGAGTTTCGTTTCATTACGCTTCCCGAAATCCGATGATGCCCCGCTGTTGTCCAAAAGGCTTGCGCCAATGCGATCCAATCTAACTGACCAGTCAGGTTCAGGTCCAAAGCCCGCACGCATCATAATCGACTCAACGCGCCGGCTCACTACTTGTGATTAAACATTGAAGCTACTACCGCTTCGCCAGCCCGGCTGTCACGAAGGGAGATCTCCTTGAACATTACGATGATTGGTTCGGGCTATGTGGGTCTGGTCTCGGGCGCCTGTTTCGCCGACTTCGGCCATAACGTCATTTGCGTCGATGCCGACGCGAACAAGATCGAGCGCCTGAAGGCGGGCGAGATTCCGATCTTCGAACCCGGCCTCGACGAACTCGTCGCCAATAACGTCGAACAGAACCGCCTTTCCTTCACCACCGAACTCGAATCCTCGGTGAGGGGCGCGGACGCGGTTTTCATCGCGGTCGGCACGCCGTCGCGGCGCGGCGACGGCCATGCGGATCTGTCCTTCGTCTACGCCGTCGCACAGACCATCGCCAAAGCGCTCAAAGGATTCACGGTCGTCGTCAATAAATCGACTGTCCCCGTCGGCACCGGCGACGAAGTCGAGCGCATCATCCGCGAAGTCAATCCGGACGCCGACTTCACCGTCGTTTCCAATCCTGAATTCTTGCGCGAAGGCGCGGCGATCGAGGATTTCAAACGCCCCGACCGCGTCGTCATCGGCATCGAAGATCCGCGCGCGCGCGAAGTGATGGAGGAAATCTATCGTCCGCTGTCGCTGAACGCGCCGCCGCTGGTCTTCGTTGGCCGCCGCACGTCGGAACTCACCAAATACGCGGCGAACGCTTTTCTGGCGACGAAGATCACCTTCATCAACGAAATCGCCGATCTGTGCGAGAAGGTCGGCGCCGACGTGCAGGAGGTCGCGCGCGGCATCGGACTAGACAAGCGCATCGGCGGAAAATTCCTGCATGCGGGCCCAGGCTATGGCGGCTCCTGCTTCCCGAAAGACACGCTGGCGCTGATCAAAACCGGGCAGGACGAAGGCGCTGCGCTGCGCATCGTCGAAACGGTGGTCGCGGTGAACGACGCGCGCAAACGGGCGATGGCGCGCAAGGTGATCAACGCGCTCGGCGGCTCGGTGCGCGGCAAGAAGATCGCGCTTCTGGGATTGGCCTTCAAGCCCAACACCGACGACATGCGCGACGCGCCCTCGCTCGCCATCGTCGCTTCGCTCGCCGGCGACGGGGCGCAGGTGCATGCCTATGACCCCGAGAGCATGGCGCAGGCGCGTCCGCTGATGCCGGAGGTCACCTTCCACGACAACGCCTATTCGGCGCTGGAAGGCGCCGACGCGCTCGCCATCGTCACCGAATGGGACGCGTTTCGCGCGCTCGATCTCGATCGGGTCAGGAGCCTCTTGAAGCAGCCGATCATCGTCGATCTGCGCAACGTCTATCGCCCCGGCGACGTGCGCAAGCGCGGCTTCACCTATGTGAGCGTCGGGAGAAAATAACCGCAAGGCGAAGTTTGTGACACAGTTCTGTCATGAAGATGACGCCAACGGACTGATTTCGATTTCAGTTTGCTCCGGCGCTCCCTACATGGCAGTTGCGACGCCCCAATGTTTCCATTATTCCGGCCTATCTCTATCTTGCTTGAAAAAACCCTGTTGCCGCATCGGATTAGCGGAAAGTGAGAACAATGAAACGTCGCCCGAACCGGCTTGAGTTCATCGGCGCCCGCAAAGCTCGAGACCAAGGACCCTTTTTTTGCGTCAAAACCGATCGCGTCACGCCATGACTTCGCCTCAGCACATTTTCGTCAATCGCTTTTTTTATCCGGATCATTCCGCCACGAGCCAAATTCTATCCGATCTCGCTTTTCACTTGGCGCGCGGCGGCACGCGCGTAAGCGTCATTACGAGCCGCGGCCTCTATGACGAGCCTAAGGCCGATCTTCCACGTTTTGAAGTAAAAGGCGACGTTGTCATTCATCGAGTCTATAGGCCGCGTTTTGGCCGTCGTTCCATTGCAGGTAGAGTGATCGACTATCTAGCAATGTATCAGTGTTTCGCCGCTGCCGCTTGGCGTCTGTCGGAGGCGGGAGATTGCCTCATCGCCAAAACTGATCCGCCGCTGCTATCGGCTGCCCTCACACCGGTTGCACGCGCTAAAAAGTTAGTCTTCATCAACTGGCTGCAAGATCTTTATCCGGAGTTGGCTCTCGGCCTCGGGATGCGCGCGCTCACGCCCGTAGCGCCACTGATGATCGCCGCCCGCAATGCCAGCCTAAAGGCTGCTCACTGCAACGTCGTTCTCGGGCAGCGCATGCGCGACCGCCTCGAAGCTGTTGGGATCAGCGCCGCGCAAATCGAGATAATTCACAACTGGTGCGACGACGAATTGATCACGCCTCTGCCGAGAGCAGGCAACCCACTGCGCGCGACCTGGGGGCTTGAGGACAAGTTCGTTATTGGCTATTCGGGAAATTTGGGAAGGGCACATGAATATGCAACCCTTCTCGACGCAGCGGAACTGTTACGCGACGAGCCCGATATCATCTTTCTTTTTATCGGCGGCGGCCATTTGACTCCTTCCTTGCAATCTGAAGTTGAGCGAAGAAAGCTTGCCGAAATGTTCCAATTTCGGCCTTATCAAGCGGCGAATGAATTGGCGAACTCATTGGCCATTCCCGATGTGCATTGGATCTCGCTTCTGCCTGCAATGGAAGGGCTCATCGTACCGAGCAAAATTTACGGAATCGCCGCGGCCGGACGTCCAACCATCGCAGTGACCGATCCTGCCGGAGAAATCGCCGAACTCGTGACCCGCAATCAGTGCGGTGCGGTCGTCCCCCCCGGCGACGGACGGGCTCTGGCTCAGGCGATCCGCGACTTCAAGGCTGACCGGCCCCGTCTTAACCAGATGGGCCGGAACGCTCGTGCGCTGCTTGATCGATCGCTCCGCAAGAAAATCGCATTGGACCATTGGGAGCAGCTGTTGCAGAGAGCCTGCGCCACTGAAGTAGAGGCCTGGGCCGACAAATTAGTTCATTACTTATAACTAAACGGGAGTTTGGGTCAATGGAAGAGCGCATCTGGGTCGCCGGACATCGTGGCATGGTCGGTTCGGCCATTACACGCTTACTAGAATCGCAGGGCCGCAAAGTTCTCAAGGTCGAGCGCTCGATTCTCGACTTGCGGCGTCAACCCGAAGTCGAATTCTGGCTTCGAGCGAACCAGCCCACGGCTATCATATTCGCAGCGGCGAAAGTGGGCGGCATTCTTTCAAACAGCACTTATCCCGCGGACTTCATTTACGACAACTTGACGATCCAAACGAATGTTATTCATGGCGCGCATAAGGCCGGCGTCGACCGTCTGGTCTTTCTTGGCTCTTCATGCATCTACCCCAAATTTGCGCCGCAGCCGATCGTTGAGTCATCACTAATGACCGGTCCCTTGGAGCCAACGAACGAATGGTATGCGATCGCCAAGATCGCGGGAATCATGACCTGTCAAGCGTATCGGCGGCAACATGGCCGTCGTTATATTTCGGTGATGCCATGCAATCTTTATGGGCCAAATGACAATTTCAATTTGCAGACGAGTCATGTATTGCCGGCGCTCATTCGTAAATTTCACGAGGCAAAACTCAGTGGTGCGCGCGAGGTGGTTGTGTGGGGCACGGGAACGCCGCTGCGCGAATTCCTGCATGTAGATGATCTCGCTAAAGGCGTCGTCTTTTGTCTCGATCATTACGACGAATATGAACATATCAACTGCGGCGCAGGCTTCGACGTTACAATTCGCGAGATCGCCGAAACTATTGCCCGCGTTGTCGGATTTAATGGGAATCTCGTTTTCGATACCACCAAGCCAGACGGGACTCCACGCAAAATCATGGATTCAAGCCGTATCCGGACGCTTGGATGGAAGCCGGAGATTTTGCTCGAACAGGGCCTGGCAACATCTTACCAATGGTTTATTGAACATGTCGCGGACTGCATGGAAGAGCGAATGCAAGAGGCTTAATGCTTTTCCCCACGACTAACTTGCTCAGCGAGTGGTCCGTAAGGCGGTCTTTTCGAAGCAGCGCTAAGCGCACCGGCGACAATGCAGATTTACCGCATTGTTCGTCTAGACGACGTAGTCGAGGTCGCAATCGAACGCTCCATTTGTCAACGGATAGCAACATGACCATATTGCCCGTTATTATGTGCGGCGGATCGGGGACGCGGGTATGGCCCGAGTCGCGCGAGACGTTTCCCAAGCAGTTCATTCCGCTCGTCGGGGAGCGCTCCACCTTCCAGACGACGATAGCGATGCTGGCCGACCCGGCGTTCGAACGGCCAATCGTCGTCTCCAATTTGGAGTACCGCTTCCTCGTCGCCGACCAGCTTCGCGAGATCGGCGCGGAGGCCGACGTCGTGTTGGAGCCGTCGCGCCGCGACTCGGGTCCGGCGGTCGCCGTCGCGGCGGGTCTCGCCGCGCGCCGCGCGCCCGACACCATTGTCGTCGTGCTTGCCGCAGACCATGTCGTGCGCGACACGCAGGGCCTCGTCGATCTGTGCAAGCGAGCGAGCGCCGCTGCCGCCGAGGGCTATATCGTCACGCTTGGCGTCAAGCCCGACGGCCCCGCGACGGGATACGGCTATCTGCGCCCCGGCGCGCCGCTCGAGTCCTGTTGCGAGGTCTACAAACTCGACGCTTTCGTCGAAAAGCCGGACCGCGCCACGGCGCAGGACTATGTCGACGCCGGCTATTTCTGGAACAGCGGCAACTTCATTTTTCGCGCCGACGTCATGCAGTCGGAGATCGCGCAGTTCGAGCCCGGCATTTTCGCCGCCGCCGAGGCCGCGATCGAAGCGGCCCGCCAGGACCTCGGGTTCCTGATTTTGAACGCCGAGGCCTTTGCGCATGCGCCGAAGAAATCGATCGACTACGCGGTGATGGAGAAGACCGACAAGGCGGCGCTGATTCCGGCCGACATCGGCTGGTCCGACGTCGGCACCTGGCGCGCCGTGTGGGAATTGTCGGAGCGCGACGAAAACGGAAATTCGGTGCGCGGCCATGGCGTCGTGATGGATGCGCGCAACGTCCATGTACGCTCGGAGGACACGCTGACGACGGTGGTCGGCGTCGACGACATCATCGTCGTGACGACGCAGGACGCCGTGCTGGTGCTCAGCCATGAGCATGGCGATCAGGTCAAACAGCTCGTTGAGCAGCTTCGCAGCGAAAACCGCCGCGAAGCGGGCGAGCACAAGCGCATTTTTCGGCCGTGGGGGTACTATCAAGGGATCGACGAAGGCCAGCGCTATCAGGTGAAGCGCATCGTGGTGAAGCCCGGCCAACGCCTGTCGCTGCAAAAGCATTTCCACCGCGCCGAACATTGGATCGTCGTGCGCGACACAGCGGAGGTCGGCCGCGACGAGGAAATCCATCTCGTTCATGAGAACGAGTCGATCTATCTACCGATAGGCAGCAAGCACCGCCTGACCAATCCCGGAAAGATCGATCTGGAGCTGATCGAAGTGCAGACGGGCTCCTATCTTGGCGAAGACGATATCGTCCGCTTCGAAGACGCCTATAATCGAGGGACCCCTCGATTGGTCACAAATTGATTGACCTCTTCACACGGAGTCTCTGCGATGAAGCGCGCACTGGTGACCGGGGTTACAGGACAGGACGGCGCCTATCTCTCCCAGTTTCTCCTCGACAAGGGCTATGAAGTGCATGGCGTGGTGCGGCGCTCGTCGCACCGGGGCGTCGAGGACCATCGCCTGCGCTGGCTCGGCATCAGCGGCAAGTTGAATTTGCACGACGCCGATCTTGCAGATCTTTCGAGCCTGCTGCGCACCGTTCAGGCCATCCAGCCGGACGAAATCTATAATCTCGCGGCGCAATCCTATGTCGCGTCCTCCTGGCGCCAGCCGATCCTCACCGCGAACGTCACCGGCGTCGGCGTCACCAACGTGCTTGAGGCGATGCGGCTCGGCGCGCCCAAAGCGCGCTTCTACCAGGCGTCCTCCTCCGAAATGTACGGGCTCATCCAGGAGCCGATGCAAAGCGAGAAGACGCCCTTCTATCCGCGCAGCCCTTATGCCGTGGCGAAGCTCTACGGCCATTGGATCACGGTGAACTATCGCGAGAGCTTCGGCCTTCACGCGTCCTCGGGCATTCTCTTCAATCACGAAAGCCCGCTGCGCGGCGTCGAATTCGTCACCCGCAAGGTCACGACCGGCGTCGCCGCGATCAAACTCGGCTTCGCCACGGAGTTGCGGCTCGGCAATATCGACGCCAAGCGCGACTGGGGGCACGCCAAGGATTACGTGCGCGCCATGTGGCTGATGCTGCAGCAGGAGAAGCCGGACGATTACGTCGTGGCGACCGGCGTCACCACCACGGTGCGCGATATGTGCCATATCGCTTTCGAGCACGCCGGCCTCGACATGGAGAAATTCGTCATCATCGATCCAGCGTTCTACCGCCCGGCCGAGGTGGACGTTTTGCTTGGCGATTCCAGCAAGGCGCGGCAGGTTCTCGGCTGGAAGCCGGAGATCGATCTTCGCGAAATGATTTGCGAGATGGTCGACGCCGATCTCGAGCGGCTGCGGCGCGAGTCGGCCTAACCGAAAAAGGGCGCCCGCGATGGCCGCCTTCGAGCGCATCTTGGTGACGGGCGGCGCCGGATTTGTCGGCGGCCACCTCTGCGCCGCCCTGGCCGTGGAGATCGGGGTCCAAGGATCGGCGGCATAACTGTTGCGCATCTGCAACAGTTCGCAAAAAAGAGCGGGACTTATATCGCTGCCCTTGTGAAAATGAGTTCATTTGCATAATGTTAGCTCCAGAATCCACTCTTTCTCCTCATATTAAGAAGTTGCGGATTCAATAGCTTTAGGGGTTGGGCAAAAGGAGTTGCGATTATGAAAGTCCATAGAGGTTTCATGTTAGCGGCGCTGCTCGCGAGCGGGTCAGCTCAAGCCGCAACGCTCGAAGACGCCCGGGGCGACGTTTGGATTGGTCGCGAAAAGGGTTTCAGTTTGGTAAACGGCTCGACCGAACTTTCTCCCGGAGACAAGATAAAAGTTGGGCACAAAGGAGTCGCCCGACTCGTTTATTCTGACGGCTGCAGCGTGAATGTTGGCGCGAATTCTTTGACGAGAGTCGCGCAACACTCGCCTTGTTCGTTTAGAGCTCAGGTTTTCGATCCATCTGGGGCGGGCGGTGGCTCACTATCGAACAATCAGTGGGGAGCTATCGGCCTAGGCATCGCCGCGGCGGGCGGCGGCCTTGCGGCGGGTCTTGCGTCCCGGGGAGGCGGCGGCACTCAGCTCGTCCCGATTCCCATTCGCGTTTCCCTTCCTTCGGCTCCTCCCGGCGGCCCCGGCCCTGCGAGCCCCTGACTGCCAGTATGTCGGCTTGCGTGAAGAGCTGATATGTTTTTTCTCTACGATCGGCCTGCTGTCCTGCCTCTTATTTGAGGCGGGGCAGAGGGCTCGTTTTGCTCGCGAGAGCCGGCCCCGCAAATTCGGACAGTAGCATAAGTGGATTTCCTGCCTGACAGCGGCGAGGATTCTCGCCGCGAATCAGGAGCAATCGATGACGAAGAGGAGCCGCCGGACACATTCTTCGGCCTTCAAGGCGAAGGTGGCTTTGGCCGCCTTTAAGGGCGAGAAGACGCTGGTCGAGCTGGCGCAGCAGTTTGACGTTCACCCGAACCAGATCACGACCTGGAAAAGCCAGCTTCTGGAGGGCGCTGCGGGCGTGTTCGGTCAGGAAAAGACCGAGACGAAAGAAGCGGCTGTCGATTTGAAAGCGCTTCACGCCAAGATCGGCGAACTGACCCTGGCCAATGATTTTTTAGAGGGCGCGCTCAGCAAGGCCGGCCTGCTGAGCGCAAAGCGATGATCGACCGCAGCCATGCCTTTCCGATCGCGGGGCAAGCGAAGATGCTCGGCGTCGCCCGCAGCACGGTCTATTGCAAGCCACGGCCGGTCTCGGCCGAGGACTTGCAGCTGATGCGCCGCCTCGACGAGCTGCATCTCGATTTTCCCTTCGCCGGCGCACGAATGCTGCGCGATCTGCTGCGGCGCGAGGGCGTCGTTGTCGGCCGTCGCCACGTGACGACGCTGATGAAGCGGATGGGGATCGAGGCGATCTATCGCCGGCCGAATACGAGCAAAGCCGCGCCGGGGCACAAAATCTATCCATATCTCCTGCGCGGCGTGAAGATCGAGAGACCGGATCATGTCTGGGCGATGGACATCAGCTACATCCCGATGCGGCGCGGATTCATCTATCTCGCGGTGGTGGTCGACGTGGCGAGCCGGCGCGTACTGGCTCATCGCGTGTCGATCACCATGGAAGCCGACTTCTGCATCGAGGCGCTGCAAGAGTCTCTGGCGAAACACGGCAGGCCCGAGATCTTCAACACGGATCAAGGCAGCCAGTTCACCAGCATCGATTTTACGAGCGTGCTGCTGGACGCGAAGGTCTCGATCAGCATGGACGGCAAGGGCGCCTGGCGCGACAATGTCTTCGTCGAGCGATTATCGCGCAGCGCGAAATACGAGGAAGTCTATCTGCGCGCCCACGATAGCGTGTCCGAAGCGCGCGCGTCGATTGCCAGATATCTGGCGTTTTACAATGATCGGCGCCCGCACTCGAGCCTTGACGGACGCACGCCTGACGAGGCCTACCTCGGCAAGCAAGCGATGGCGGTCGCCGCATGACCGTCCTTCGATTTTGTCGCAGCTCTGGTCGGGCTACGCCCTCCCGACGCCGCGACAAAATCGAGACGCCCCGCATTCAGCAAACCCGGCAGGAAAGCCACTTAAAATCCGCGAGGAGCTGTCCAAACAACCGGGGCCAGCTCTCCTATCACGTCTCGACTTTCATGGGCAAAGACGTGGATCAGCCGCGCAATCTCGCCAAGAGCGCGACGGTGGAATAGGGCGCTCAGCCCCTCATGATGATCTCGACGGCGTTGCAAGCGTTCGTGCAAGAAGCCTAGCTGCGCCGTTCACGGCTTTTATTATCAAAAAAAGCGGTCGAGCAACCCTGAAAAACCGCGATCTGCCCCGTGTCGGTGCTTTTCTCCTGAGTCTCCGTTGCGCCGAGCGCCAGTCCATCGCGACCGCTGTCCGCGCGAACGGCTCTCTACGATGTAGGGGTCGCTCGAGTTCGAATGCTGTGCCCGGGCAGGGGGGGTAACGTCAGATGGAGCGACATTCTCCAAAATCGCGCTCGGACGAACAAGGACAAGCTGCTCCGCCTCTGTCTCGCCTAGCCACTTCGCCGCCGCCGCTCGTCCCTCGGCGAGGTCAGGTCTTCGGCGCCTTGCTCCATGGGCGTCAGAAGCCAAAATATGCACCATGCCCTCATTCAACATTCGTTCAGACCAATATTGAGGTCTCCTGCCGAAGGAGCCTGTCACTGAACCGGATGTAATCTGCATCCAGACGCCAGCGTCGAATAGCTGAATGAATGTCTCGAAACGCGTTTCAATCCACGTCAATCGCTCGGGATGGGTGAGAATCGGCACGTAGCCCGCGGTCAACAGCTCAAAAAAGAGATATTCAATACGAGGCGGCGCAACGTGATGTGGCGGCTCCACAAGCACGTACCTAGTGTCAGCAAGCGATAGGATTGCGCCAGATCGCAATCCATCCACCATGTTTGGAACAATATGGGCGTCAGCGCCAGTCACCAGGCGCAAAGGAATTCCGTGTTCATCCAGGCAGTTCTGAAGTTCGTCGACCGCCAATCGAATCTGGGGGCCGGAATTATCATAGACGCCAGGGAAGATGTGGGGAGTGCAAGCCTGAACAGTGACGCCATTGGCGACGGCGATACGCGCCATCTCGAGAGCAATGTCGAAATTGGCAGCGCCATCATCAATTCCAGGCAAAATATGCGAATGCAGATCAATCATAAACAACCTCGACGCTGGCGCCTACGAACGGGCTAACTTCGTAAGAAATAATGCCTTTTCTTTGACATAACCGCCATCCAAAAATGCGCGTCAACGCGAGAATGCCCTTTCGGAGGCGCTGCAGACGGTATCGAATTGAGATTCAATCCTGTTGGGAGGAGAAAAGGCGGCGGCGCGTGCTTCCATCGCGGGCGGAAATTGCGGGCGAGGGGAGATCTCTTCGGCGCGTCTGCCCTTTTCGTTGCAGGCGCAAGAAGTACGCCCTGAGGTAAAGGCTCAGCTTCCATTGTCGACGTGTTCCGCTCTTCTGGGCTCAAAGAATCCAGCTGTGAATTACGTGGTTTAAGCGTAGCCCTTTGAGCGGTAGCACGACCCCTGCAGGCGATCGCCTTCGTCGGCGTCTTCCGCCACAAGAGCCGTTGAGGAGACATGACCCGCACAAAACGGCTATCCTAATGCGAGCCATCGCCCCGACGCACGTCGGCGCCTCCATTTACTAGGCTGTCAATCGTGAGACGCTTCGCGTGAGTTTTGGAGTTACGCCCTAATTGGCAACCGAGACGGCGAAGGGATCACTGTCAGCCGTCTCTGCTAGGACGTTTAGAGCAATTAAACAGCGATGCGCAGCACGGCCGCTCCAGAGCTGACCACTTTCCGACGGCCCTCGGAATTCGGGTAACAGCGGATATGGGAACGTTCGATCTCGTACTCCCAGGGCAAGTTCTTTTCCTTTTGACGATCGCTAATGCAGCTCCCCTCCTAGGGAAGCTGCTCAGCGATAACATGTCCATACCGATCGACTGCGGATTGACCCTGTGGGATGGTCAGCCGCTGTTTGGAAAGTCGAAGACGATCCGCGGCATCGTTTTAGCGCTGTTTACGACGACAATATTGGCTCCGTTGGTCGGCTTGGAGGGCACCACCGGAGCGATCATCTCAGCGGTCGCGATGGTGGGAGATTTACTCTCAAGCTTCGTTAAGAGACGATTGAGAATGCCGCCTGGGAGCACAGTCATTGGACTCGATCAGATTCCCGAAGCCCTACTGCCGGCGCTCGCGGCAAAATGCATGCTGCCGCTTACAGACTTTGACGTTACCGTGATCGTTCTCATTTTCTTCATCGGCAATTCCTTTTATCGTGCCTTTTGCGCTCAAGATTCGCCGTCAGCTTTTTGAGGTCGCGTCGTAACGACGCAGCTGATGAAGCGTGATTTCAGGGGGGCAATTGAATCGCACAGGCACGATGCATGAGCCGGCGCCGACTGAAGTATAGCCAGCCATATTTTGGTATTTCCACGCACCTGAGCCGAAGGCACGCGGTAAGCCAGAATCAAGGGTGAGTGGGATGCCTCCCGGAAGACAAATCTGCCCGCCGTGCGTGTGGCCGCTCAATAGCACATCGAAACCGGCGTGCGCCGCCTGCCGAAAAATTTCAGGCGTGTGAGAGAGGAGGATCGAAAAAGCACCTTCGGGAATTCCCTCTGCAGCTTTCTCGATATTGTCGACCCGGTAAAAATGAGCGTCATCTATTCCTGCGATGTAAATCTTTTCGCCGCCGCGCCTGAGAACGACGTGTTCGTTGAGCAGCATCGCCGCTCCCATCCTTTCCAGATCGGGAACCATGCGGATTGAATCGTGGTTACCCAGAACGCCATATAAGGTCTCTCCCGACACCTCCCTTAGGCGGGCGATCACTTGAGCCATTCCGGCAAGACACGGCCCAATCGCTCCATGAGTCAGCGCACGATAATCGCCGGTGATCACGCAAAGATCGAAATTGAGATCCTTCACAAGATTGAAGACGCTCTGCATCGCCAGCGGACTCATGTCCACATGAAGATCGCTTAATTGTAGAATTGTGAAGCGGTCGAAGTTCGTCGGCAATCGCGATGAGACGATATGATTCATTCTGACCCGAACAGTCGCGGCGTTTCGCCTTCCGACCCAATAGAGGCCTGTCAGTTTCAGAACGGACGTAATGAGCGCGCGCGAATAGAGGAAATTTTCAATGTGAAAGAAGTTTAGGCCCTGACCGAATATCTGTGCCTCGTGGTCTCGTTCGATCCCCAGGCGTTGGCGCGCATAAAGAGGGCCCAGACGCTGACCAAGCCTCTCATCGATTTCTTCGTCGGTGAGAAATTCCTCCATGGCCGCGTGACCCATAACCGCACTTCGTTCGCTTCGGCGCAACATTTCACTGCCGAGATCATCTCGAACCGAATGGACATATCATACTGGCGTCGTTCCGTGCTGCCTTCTTTGATCTCAGAAGCGCTTTCGGCGGAAGGTCCGCGCGAGTCGCCTTTAAAGAACTTCCTTTATCGCGACGGCCTGCAGAAGCCAAAAGGGTTAATCGACCCTCGGAGCCTCGGTGGTGCAACTTAGAAAAGATTGCGATGCTGACGCACGAGGCCGAAGCATCGGATCAAAGCGGCAGCAAGAATTCTGATGGCCGACGTCACGCTGTCCGACGCCCCTGGGTATTGACCACGCAAAGGAGCGGCGCTAGGACGTTTCAGAAAAATGCCTTCAGTATGGCTAGGTTAGCTGACAACGGCTAAAGCTTTACAGTAGGCGCATTTGGAACATCAACGCCTCCTTTTCGCCGCGAAATTCAAAACGCGGGGTCATTGAGCATCAGGGAATTTAGATATGTCGGAGGCGACTTGGCCTGGCGCCGTCAGATCCCGGATGGTTTGCACTTTTTGGCTAGTATTCACCTTCACATCACTTCTATGCCAAGTCTTCTTAGCCAATCACACTCACCAGGAATTTGCGCTAGATTATCGCGTATTGCCTAGCCTCGTAGCACTGTTCAGCGCTCAGGCTTTTTTTGCGGAGGCGATCGGACTGCGCGCAGACACGCGGGGAGTGTCGTTTCCACGTAGGCTATTCCCGCATTTGGGGTTTCCGACGCTTTGGCGAAGGCGAATAGCTCTGAAAGACATTTCGCGCGCGGATTCTCTCGATGAACGAACTGTTCGTTTGCACCTGTTCTCTACTGAACTTGTAGACGTTTTGTTTCCGGACATAATGAGCAGAAGATACTTTCTGCGATACGTCGGCAAAGAGCTCGATCGATCGGTCGGAGCACACCAGATAAATAGGCGAGCGTGAGAAGAACAGCCTTCACTCTTGGCGTTCCCTTCACGGGGTTGGGAGCAACGGGGCACGTGCAGTGAAGCTAAGTTCACAGGTTTCTCCACCAATTCGTTAGCGACCGGCCGTTCCCTCCATGTCCGCGAAGTCACACGAGCCATGCATAGCGCCAACGCGCGAACTGATGCACCAGACTCTCGCGCGTGAGCATTCCACTGGAAAAACAATTGCACGCTGCAACGAAGGTTGGCGAACAACGGGGGATTGGTTATGGGGCTGGCCGTCTCGTCGCGCAGCGGCGCGGGTGATCGCGCGAGCTTTTTTTCGTGTCCGGCCCATGCAGCTCTTTCGCATCGCGCACAGCCATTATTAAAACGCGCGATCCCGCGCCGCTCATTTGAGCGCCTGCTGTGCTCCCTTTTGGAGGAATCCAGTCAAGTCTCAGGTGCTAGAGCTTTACAAACAAAACTTGCTTTCCTTAAAATTGCCCATCTCAATTGATTTGACATAATTGCATCCGGCGGCGACCGATGGCCTCACATCAATTAGCGTAAGAGAATCTCAAATGATTGCGATATCTCCACCCTTCCTAATTCTCGGTTTGGCCTTCTTTTGGTTGGCGCTCTGGGCCGTGGTTAATTTCGGCTATTGGTTTATTGCGGCAACGTGCTTGGTCGCGGCAGGTGTTTTTGCTTGGCGCGTTGACGCGGTAGCCCGCGGGATTCTGCGAGAACGGTCGGAAAAGGCAAATAATATACGGCCCCGCGACAAGGATTCATTGCAGATGTAAAGTGGTCAGGGCAACTCTCAAGCCCGACAAATCCGAGGATGTGAAAATGGATCTCCTATCTGGCGAGGAACCTCGCGGGCCGCTCCGAGCTGCGTAGGGCGGCGATGCAATTTCCGCGGTTCCTCACGGTGAAGAGTCGTCCCACGTTAATTCATAAATGAAGACCGTGGATTTCTGGAGTCGAACGCGTGTGCGCCCCGTCGACCTCCGCGCCATGCGGAAGTCCACGGGCTTCGTCTCCACCATGACGCAAACCCCGCACGTCGGCCGATCATAGCGTGCCTTCAAGGCGTCGATGATCGCCGTGACCATGGCGGCCGGTGCATCACGCCAGATCCAGACGGTCGCGCCATCAATATCGAGTCCAATCACATGCGGGCGAGCCGCCACCGATCTGCTCTCCACCGTTCAAAGCGACCGGCGCTTCTTCTCGTCGCTCGATAACAACCGGCACAAATAGAACGTCGTCAGATTCCGCCGCCCGCCGCAGCGCCTCTCGTCGCCACGGAGACAACTGAGGCGGCGTCAACCCACGCCCCCGCGAGAACGCAAAAACCACGGCTCCAGCCAAGCGACTCCTCAACCGACCATGCGACGCTTCCAGGCGAAGAGCTGCGAGGGCGCGCCCCGAACGCCGATCGCCGAAGGAGTTGCCAAAAAAAACGCGTTGTTGCGTTGTTGCTCTTCGGCAGTCTATCGCGTCAGGGCGCTTCATCGCGCGGCCGATGACCGCGGCGCGTCCGCAAAACATCCACCCAAAGTCAGCGCAAGGCCGGGCGCCTCTGGCTACGCGATTATACCTTTTACGTCTCAGCAACCTCCAAAACGGCGGTGCCTGCGGGCATAATCCGCAATCGCCATTTCGAAGCTGGCCCGATCGAATTCGGGCCAATCGATCGGGACAAAGTAAAATTCCGCGTAAGCAGCTTGCCAAAGAAGAAAGTTTGCCAGGCGCTGATCCCGCGACGTTCCGATGATTAAATCGGGATCGGGAAGGTCTGATCCATAGATATTCGCCGATATTGCATTCACATCTATCGCGTCAGCCGGCATGTAGCCGCTGACCACTTCTTGCGCCAATCGACGCACAGCCTCGGATATCTCTTCGCGCGCATCATACTCAAGATAAACCATAAGCTTGATGTTACAATTATCAGGATCGATTCTGCCGCTCTCGACGTATATTTCGGAGCTACCCTTCACTCGAAGGCTGGCGCCCAGATCAATAAGATCATGGAAGCACTCCGTGAGCATTCGTCGGAATAGTTTTGTATCGCCGACCGTTGCATCCTTGGCGAAATAGCTCGTCGCCGAGCGAAAATCTATTGTGAGATAATGTATATTGAACTGGATAGCTGCGCTGACCACGCAACGCAGTGCGTCAAGACTGCGTGTCAGAACTTGGCCATAAGAGATATCTTGCTGTGTCGACCAGCGCTCTACGCCCTCGGCTATGAGCGCGACGTGAGAAGGAGCAGATCCAGTCGAGTGTCGTCTCCCAATCGCAGACAGCATGGGAATATTCATTGAAAAGCGTGTCCTTTCGCGGATTTGAGCCACTATGCCACGGGATGCGTCCCAAAGGCGATAGCTCTGCCGCAGCGGGCGAACGGACGAAAACCGCCCTCGCCAGCCGATTGCTCTCTACTCTCGCCGGTGGGGCCATCGTGGCCGCGCCGCAACTGTATTTGGAGTGGTAATTTCGCCGGTATCACGTTCGTCAAACTGATGAGTCGCAAAACTGAAGCGAAAGCGGTTGAGATCCGAATAGCACGAACTTGAGCGAGGCTTGGCGCATGATCGCCGCAGTCAATACTTCAAAAATCGTCTCCAATGGTCAAAGTTTGCAGCCGAAGGCCTCACGTCAGTCCGGCTGAAGCTTGAAGACGTTCAACATATTTTAGATTTGGGCGACTAAGGACTGGCAGGACGCAAGAGCGGCAGAATGAAGGGAGGTGTGGACGCGCTGTGCGACGTCCCTGCAGCTATACCGGCGCCAGCTGCTCCGAGAGCGGCTGCTCCCACTGCATAGGGCGTCAGATCAGGGGCCACTTCATTCGTCGCATATTGATAGGGCGTGACCTCGCACAACGATGGGTCCGCTGCGCAGATACCTTCGAAGCTAAATGCATTCGGCCCATCGACCGTCTTTTTGGTGGCAGAATTTAACGTAATTTTTGCAGTTTCGCCCGCGAGAACGACCGTGCATCGATAGCTCATGATCGAACATGCCAATATCTTCCCCGAGACCACCGTAACGATCGTCTCGCGGTCTCGCGCGAGAATGTCACCGACCGTTCCCCGCACCGAAAGGGTTGCCACTCCTGTCTTGATTTCGTAGGCGCGCTTGTCGGAATTACCGGTTGTGAAGCGAAACGCTCCTCTGACCAGGGTCAACGCCGCTTTCTTATAATCCGTCGGACCCGAAAACACGAACTTGTCCAGAGTGACGCTCGCATTCGGTCCAACAGCAAGATTAGTGCTGTCTGCGAAAACGAGTTTGGCCGAGCTTTCCGGACCGGTCTTCACTAACTCCTTCCCGAAAACATCCTCACCGGGGGTGACGGGCACGGTCCGGGACAACAACATCCCACTCACGTCATTGCGCACTATTACGGCAATGCCGATCTTTTCCTGTGCCCACGCTGGTGGAGTTGCGGCAAGCGCCGCGGCTGCGAAGAAGTGCCAGCCCGCCAATGAAAGCCGCATCGCGCTACCTCGCCACACATCACTACAGTCAATGCTCTGGAGCATATTGGCTATGCCCACCTAAGCCAATTGACTCTCGTCTCATTTGCGAAGAGGAGATACAAAACACTTTCGTCCTGTTGCCCTTTTGCAACATCCCGCTCGACAATTCGCCTCACGCCAAACTTTATCACCGGCTATGCGCCGCGAAAAATATGCATGCGCCGCTCTCTGTTAGAGCGTTCTGCTTTGCTTTGACGCAAAGCGCATCCTGCGGGGAGTAGGCGTCGAGGAGTCTCGCGGGCGACCCCGACGCCCGCAGAGCGGCTCTGCGCAGAACGGCTTTCGGCTCCGCGAATTCGCCCGAGCGGGGGCGCACCAATTCTGTCGTGATAAGCCGGCGCTGTCTGATGCGGGTCGATCACAACTCGATGATCGCTCGACAAGCGCGCCGCCCGAACTCCCTCTCTCTCGAGAGCGTTGGAGCAATTGAGCTCGACTCGCTGACGCTGGAAGGCATAGCCGTTTGACCGGATTGCCCTGGCGAATTGGTCGCATTGATTTCATTGTTGCTCTTCGCGGGCTGCTTCGTGCAGCTTCCGCAACAGGATCAAAGTGGCCTTATATGAAGTGCCTAACTCGCGAGAGATTGCGACTGCGGTCTTACCCTCCGTGTGGGTTGCATACATGGCAATAGCAGCCAAATAGACGCGCAGCGGAAGTTTGTGAGAGGCAAAGATTGTTCCGCTCGTCAGCGTGAAATCACTCCTACAAGCGCGGCAACGAAACCGCGGGCCACTCACACGACGGCAATCATAGACGTCTAGCTTGCCACAATGCGGGCATGTTGGCTTGCCGTCTGTTTCGGGCCAACGCAGCCGGCAAAAAATCGCCTCTGCTTCTGCATCCGACATGCGCGAAATGCTGGAGAGCGAAAGGGTCCCAACAGCGCGAAAAAATAGCTGCGACATATGGCGATATTACACGTGCATTGCACGAGGCCAAACGGCTTGTGGAAGCAACAGCAAACTACGCACGCTAGAGGGCGGCTTTACCTCGAAGCTGTGGAAAAATCACCAGAACGGGATTGCAAGTAGCGTTGAACCCTCGCGCAAGGCGCAGATCGCATTCTTGGCCTGAAGCGTCTTACGTCTCCTGATCAGGTTCGAGCTGCTATATTCTTCAATACCGAGAACGCGCCTTCACCAAGTTTTCTGGCGCGAGTTGCTCGCCCGGGATGACCTTGGTCACGATTGCATTCTCGTCGCGCCAGCGCATCGCCTGTTGCAAAATGAGATCATTTACCTTCTCGCCCTTGAACATGAACAAGAACGTGCTCACCACGATCTTCAGATCCAGCCATAACGTCGCGTGATGGATGTACCAGATGTCCAGCGCATCCTTTTCGTCCGGTGTTACGATTGTTCCGCCGTTGAGCTGCGCCCATCCCGTTATACCGGGGCGCGCCAAGAGCCGCAGGCGCGGATTGCTCGGCTGATCGTGAGGTAGGAGCGGACGGGGTCCGATCAGCGACATATCGCCGATCAGCACGTTCAACAGTTGCGGAATTTCGTCGAGTCGCGCTGCGCGGACCGAGCGTCCAATTTTGGAGAGACGCTGCTCTTCCGGAATTTTTCTGCCGTCTTTATCGTATGGGGCTTGATATGTTCGGAACTTGTAGAGGAGAAATCTACGCCCGTTTTGGCCGATTCTCTGTTGCCAAAAAATCACTGGCGCACCGACATCGACGAGAATCAAATATGCGGCGATTAACGTCAGCGGCATAAGCGCTAGGAGCAGGACGCCTGCTCCTACGAGATCGATTATACGCTTCAACTTGAAATAACCGCCGAGTCTCATCGCGTCATCGGCATCGCTACGCCAGTCACCGGAAGCCTGGACGATCGAAGGCGCCAAATTCAACGCTTCAGAGATTCGAGTAAACTTAAGCCCTCGCGCCCCACATTGCTCGCTCACCCTCTCTAAAGTGTCCTCTGACAAACTCGTGACGTCGTCGGATAGCCAAACCTCATCGATTTCAATGCCGTGAACGGCATATTCATCGACGATGGCTTCAAAATTTTCGACCAGCCCGACGATCTTTACTCCAGCAATAGCCCTTCCGATCAGGGCATCACGAGGGTCAAGTGCGGCGACTGCCTGTGTCGTGCGTGGACGCTGATGCTCCAACAGCTTTATTGTCAACGCCGAAAAGCGATCGGCTCCAATCAGGATTATGCGACGCAAGTTTTGCGGCGCCGCGATGGCGTAGTCCTTTGCCTTAAGCGTGTTGAGCTTCTGATGATAGACTCTCGCTATCGCCCGATCGACAATCAAGCCAGCGCCCAGGACCAGCCCGCAAATTAGCGGCGTAGAGCGCGGCACGCCTTCGAGGCGAGTCAAAACGAACAGGAAGAGGCTGGTAGAAGCAACCGTCGCGGCTACCGCGGCACAAACTGCGAAAGCATCGTGAACCGAAAACAGATGGTTCATTCCATCGCTGATCCGGAACACCAAGAAGGCGGGGATCGCACAGAGGATTGTGACAAGTACAAATTGATAGCTTGCGGGAATGCCCGCCGATAAATCGCCCGCATCGAGAAGTTTCGGATCGCGCAGCGCCAGGGCGATGATTGGCGCTGTAATCGCCCAGAAAACATCAAGCGGCGCTAGTTTCGAAAAGCCTGCCTTAGACGTTGGAACGTGCATGCGCATGATATGATTTCCGTCAAATATGTAATTTTCTCACCTACTTAATATGCATCAATTGCGGCAAAACGGTGCACGCCGATTGAGCGACCCAATCAATTTGTCATTCGGATTGGTTAACGGTAAGCGAATTTCTAAGCGCTTTGACGTCGAAATTGGCGCCTTGGCATCACCACCCCAGCAGCAAGCCCGCGAGGGGAGAGATTGGGCGAGTCGTCGGTCAATTTGTCGCTGTTTGGCCGGCGCGGCGTCGCGTATGTCAACGAGACGCCTCACAGTCGTCGCCTTCGCCAGCCGGCGAGGGTCATTATATGTATACGCGCAACAGCCGGGTCGTCCCCGCAGGTTCTCTCATAGCGCTCTCGGGTGACTCACGTCTCGCACAGTCACTGATCAGAGGGCGTTACGATTGCGAGGCGCTGGGGTCGAACCGACCAACGAAATTGCAACTATGAGGCGAACTCACCTTCCGCTAAGTGAGCGCTTCGGCGACTCTGACGCTCTCGCCGCCCCAAAAATGAATACCCACGCGCAAAGGGCGGCCGCCAACCACAACGCCGTGGTCGGATAACCAAGCGCAAAAATCCGGAAAATAATGGCGGCTACAGCCGCGAGTGTTATCACCGCGAAAGCCAGCCTGCCGACTTCCAGCATCCTGCCTGTTGGAAAGGCTGGCTTTGGCGCGACGCGGAGTCTTTCTGCGAGCGGCATGTTCTTCTTCCCTTATCGCTCTCTTGCTGATGGAGTTCCGCGCGAATCGGACATATGCGCAGCAACTTGTGCCTCACCGGAAACGCACAAACAGGCGTAAAAGTTCCCGCTGCGATCCTCAGGCCAACTAGGGGCGCCCAAGAGCGGTTACCCATGAAGCCGCTCGCGAAACAA